>Ga0310821_100170_pt1 | contig 56126 bp, 55 predicted proteins | sample P4_ome_FD_201300 | JGI IMG/M metagenome (GOLD analysis project Ga0310821, IMG submission 201300) | Sorghum-adapted microbial communities from Joint BioEnergy Institute, Emeryville, California, United States - P4_Day56_Rep1 | ecosystem: Engineered > Bioreactor > SSF (Solid state fermentation) >...
CAAAAAAATTCGCCTGTTAATCGCCGATGTGATGGGTAAAGGGCTGGCTGCCTCTCTGCTGATGACGACACTATCGGCCATTACAAGAGAAAGGATGACAAGGTCCCTGTCACCGAAGGACCTGCTCAGCTTCATCAATACACAGCTTTATGAGAATCTAAAAGCATCCACCGCCTTCATTACCATACTGTGTGTCGACGTCGATCCTGTGAGCGGAGCGATTACTTATTGCAGTGCAGGCCATCATCCCCCGCTCATTCGAAGTGCGGACGGAACGGTTCGGACGCTGACACTCGGGAAGAATGCCAGTGTGGGCATGCTGCCGAATCCGCAATTCAACGAAGGCACAGACCAAATCAACAAAGAAGATTATCTCCTTCTGTATACGGACGGTGCTATCGAAATTCGCAACCAAAAACCAAGCTGGGGACGGTCAGCATTGCAGCAATACCTCTCCGATTGGCCCGCATCCAGACCGGTATATCAGCTATCCAAACAGCTTATCTCAGACTTGACGGACAAGAATGAACACGGATTGCATGACGATATTACCCTTCTCTCTATGTCATTCGCAGAAACGGGGATGAGACATCACGAGAAATCTCAGAAGAAAGGCGGGACAGTGCATGCAGCTTTGTAACCAATGCCCAACAAATATCAACTGCCAGACCTGCTTGGAGTTCTTCGAAGGCGGGACACTGAAAAAGAAAGTTTTCCCTCCCCTGCCTGTCAGCTTACGTGATGAAAGCGGAAATTCATACAGCGGAAAACTTATCGGGATTAGCCCGGTCGGCATGCTGATTGAAACCAATGCCCCCGTTCAGAATTATCTAGTAGAGATCAAAAACAAAATAAAAGCGCGCGTCACCCCTATTCATAAAAAAGAAATACAGAACCTGATCCCTTTCGATATCGTTGAAATTCTGCGTAAAGGAACAAGAGACAGCCGACTATCCAAGAAAGAATACGATGCTATCTCTACCGACAAAAAGCAGCTAGTTCATGAACTAACGGAAAAACTCAATGCGGATATTAGACAGCAAATCCGCGATGAACTTTATATCGAATTGGCGAAATCCGAACTGCTGGATCGTATGACCGTTGGGAACGGCTACATTTACGACCGCGGAAAAATTAGACTGTTAAGCGGAAACAGCTTTTCCTTTATTCAGGAAAAAGACTTGCTGCCATTAATGAGAGAAGCATTGAGGAACCAGAGGCCGGCCCGCAGCGTTCTCATTGACGAAGAAAGCCGCACCTATGTAGATGTTCATGCGCTTCCTTTCGATTTATATCGAGGCGGTTTTATTACTCTCGACATCTCCGACATTGTAATGAAGGAAAAACAGTTGCTTCAGGAACAGTGGGAAAACTATAAAGATATTATTCTCTCATTAACAAAAGGAAAAATCCATCTTCTAAATCAGGCAGAGATGAAAACGCTGCTGGATTCATACGAAAGGCAATCATACCTTGATATTGATGACGCCAAACAGCTCGCTCCTATGCGCAGCATGATTAAAGAAGAGGTTGCGATTCACGGTATTAAGGCGTTCTTACCTACGCTGGCCGTAAACGAAGCAGCCACCAACGCCTTGCGGCACGCGCAAGCATGCCGCATCGAATTCTGGCACAATGACACGTCCGTGCTTATTACCATCACTGACCGGGGAACGGGAATCCAGATGAAAGATTTGCCGAAAGCGGCGCTCGTAGACGGTTTCTCTACCCAGCAGTCCCTGGGCAAAGGATTTCATGTAATGGCGCAATCGTCCGACAAACTGTACGTAAAAAGCGATTCTACCGGAACGGTCATCGGATTGCTGTTCAACAAACCTGATACACCGTAGAAAAGGAGGACCGAAACATGGAACATATCGCTATCGGAAAAACGGTAGAAGATGCGGTTGCCCAGGCACTGCAGGAAAAAGGCTGGGATTATGCAGAAATTGATATCGAGGTCCTTGACCATGGCAAAAGGGGATTCCTAAAAAAACGGCCGGCTATCGTGCGCCTGACCCGCAAAGAAATTTCTGACCGCAAGACACTGGAGGAGAATGTGCTGCATTTTCTGGAACAAATCCAGAAAGAGGAAGAGAGCAGAGAAGACACGGTGCTCGTAGAAATCTCGTCTGAACCGGAACCGGATGTTTCTTCTTACTATTGGGAAGGGGATACGCTCATACTGCCGAAAGACGCTTTCCAAAAGCCGCTCTATCTTCACCCGCCACGCTTCACGATTCTCTACCAGAACGGCATAGCGGTAAACGAACCTTTTCTTCTTGACCCTGCCGTTTCTATAGTCCGTACTGTACCGGGAGAACAGTTGGAAGATTGGAGCGAGATTTACGTTTCTGAAGATGAGATGGAAGTATCCATCCGTTTAAAAGAAGAAGCGGCCTACGAATGCATACCTGTCATACTTCATTATTCAGACAGAGCGGAACTTCACTTTGATGAAATCGAGAAAAAAACGATTCCTTTTTCAAGCGGGGACGTATACGAACATTTGCAACGCAGAGGCATCGTCTATGGCATTAACTTTGATGGAATAGCCTCCTGGGTGGACGGAAAACAAAGCCGAACGCTGCCTATGATCATTGCAGCGGGCAAGCCAAAGCAAGACGGGGAAGATACACAATTCCTTCCCCTCTATGGTAAATCAGACAAACGAATGGAGGAGACGACGGAGACGATTGACTGGTTTGCGCTGCAGGACGTCGGAAGCGTGAAAGCCGGTGAAAAAATCCTGGAAATCGTGCCGCCAACCGAAGGACGCAACGGCTTCACGGTATACGGCACGCCGATTCTTGCCGAGCCAGGCAAACCTCTTCCGCTGGCCTTAGGCCCGGGAACAAGGAAAACAGACAGCGGAAGATATGTAGTTGCCGCGTTTGACGGACGCCCGGAATATAAGAACAAACAAATCCGTGTCTACCCCGTCTATATTCATCCGGGGGATCTAACATTAAAAACAGGGAGCATTAAATTTAACGGAGACGTAATTATCAAGGGAAATGTAACGGACGGCCTCGGCGTGAAAGCTACCGGCAACGTGCTTGTACACGGTTCGGTTACATACGGAAGGATTATCGCAGACGGCGATATCCATGTACAGCAGAATGTCATCGGCAGTCATCTGGTAGCTGGAGGAAATACGGCGTTCTACCAAACGCTGGCCTATCGTCTTGAAGATATCCTGTCCGGCCTGCAGTATATCTGCCAGGCATATGCCCAGCTCTCCCGCTCCGCTGCCTTCTCGACAAACGATCTTCGGAACACGGGGTTAGGACGACTGGTTAAGCTACTGGTGGAGACCAAGCTGCAAAACTTTGAGAGCAACATCCTTTCCCTCTGCTCTTTTTATGCAGAACAGCCAGGCGAGAAGCCAAGAGAGGCTACGGCGTGGCTGGAGCGTATTCGCCAGCTTTTTATCGGATTGGGTCCGTTTCAGATTCAATCCATCCATCCGATCGAAGAACTGCACGCAAGCGGGACAACCTTAATGCAGACGTTCCGGCAGTATGCAGCCAAGTCCTCTCACATTGTGTCGAATTATGTTCACCACTCGACGCTGCAGGCCAGTGGTAAAATAACAATCATAGGGCTTGGCGCCTACAACTCGAACTTGTTTGCCGGCGATGATATTACTGTCATTGGTAAAAATGGGATTGTACGCGGAGGGAAACTGGAAGCCGGAAATAAAATTACGGTGCAAGAGCTGGGAGGAGTCGCTGAAGTAAAAACGCTGGCCTGCGTCCAGCGCCAGGAAGGCGAAATTCTTGCGGATACAGTCTATCCGGGTGTCACTATCCAAATTCAGCAGATGCGTCATGAAGTAAAGAAAACCGGTCGCCTGGCACAGTTTAAAATCAACCATAAAACCGGAAAATTAGATACATTCATGCTAAAACAAGGAGAGGAAACGCAATGGAAATAAAGCTGGAGACAACTATGGGCATCCATATTATGCATTTTGATGGAGAGCTTGATATGGGGACGACGGACAGGCTGGAGAAAGCAATGGAGGAAATCCTGTCCGCCGAATTCCTGAAAGGCGTGATTCTTAATTTTACGCATTTGTCTTTCGTAGATTCAACCGGGGTCGGAAAATTGCTCAATTTTTTCCATAAATTAATGAATCGCGATCTCCCTTTCTACCTCGTTGGCCTGACGCCCGACGTAGAAGACGTATTCGACATTCTCGGTTTGCCGCTTGTAATCGGTCAAGAACGTTTCCGATATCAACTTGAAGAAGCGGTAGCTACCATTCTGGCTGCTTAAAAGCCCGGACACTTGAGAAAACCTGTCCGTTTGCAGCAGCTAGATACACCTGATAAAGGGAACGCCGTCCTTCGCAATGAAGGGCGGCGTATTTTATTGGCTGGCTTAGCCAAGTCTGTTTTTCAAGCGATGAATTTGTTCACGGTTTTCATGCGCCGTATCAATCGCGTAGCGCACTTCTTCGCGCAGGTGACCGATTTCACGCAGGATGAGATTATCACTCTCAAGATTTTTGACCTGTGCGTCGCTAATCAGACGCTTTATCTCATCAAATTTACTGTGCACGATGCTAAACTCTTGAGCTACATTATCAAATTTTTTATATACAGTACCAAATTCTTGATTTATTGTATCAAACTTGCCATGCACAGTACTAAACTCTTGATTTATCGCATCAAACTTGCCATGCACAGTACTAAACTCTTGATTTATCGCATCAAACTTGCCATGCACAGTACTAAACTCTTGATTTATTGTATCAAACTTGCCATGCACAGTACTAAACTCTTGATTTATCGCATCAAACTTGCCATGCACAACACGAAACTCTTGATTTACATCATCAAAACGCTTATCAATTTCTATAAACTTCTCATCGATCGTATTAAACCGCTGCTCCACTACTTCAAACCTTCGATCGATCGCATCAAATCGTTGATCCACTATCTCAAACTTCCGGTCGATCGCATCAAATCGTTGATCCACTACCTCAAACTTCCGGTCGATCGCATCAAATCGTTGATCCACTACCTCAAACTTCCGGTCAATTGCATCAAGCCGCTGCTCTACTACTTCAAATCTCTGATCCATCGCATCCAACCGCTGCTCTACCGCTTCAAATCTCTGGTCCATCGTGTCCAACCGCTGCTCCACCGCTTCAAATCTCTGGTCCATCGCATCCAACCGCTGCTCTACCGCTTCAAATCTCTGGTCCATCGCATCCAACCGCTGCTCTACCGCTTCAAATCTCTGATCCATCGCATCCAACCGCTGCTCTACCGCTTCAAATCTTTTATCTACAGCAGCGAATCGTTCATTCATCTCAGTGCGGAACGCTTTCTGCTCCACTTCGAAACGGTCCATCCGCACATGAACACCGGTAATTGCCTCAAGAATTTTATCGAGCTGCTCGCTCATTTTTACTCTCCTCGCCTTTTTCTATTCCTTTTATCTTACCATAGACGCACCTTTCCCATGTAAAATATTTATCGCGCCACCGTCAGCCCGTATATCTGTGCCTCGGAAATCCCTGTCCTAATAGCCCGTCCCGCTTCAGCGACTGTCGTCCCGGTAGTATACACGTCATCAACCAGCACTATCACAGGGCGTTCCGGCAAATCATATTTTCCACACGGGGCATAACTAAATACATTCTCCAGTGCATGCAGACGCCCGGCACGGTCTTTCTTGCTCTGCTTCTCTGTAGCCTTTCTCCTCTCCAGCATGCCGTACACCGGTACGCCGACGCGCTTGCCCAGTAAGCAGGCCATCTCTTCCGCCTGATTAAACGTGCGTTCAAACAACCGCGCTTCATGCAGCGGAATATACGTAAGACAATCAACCTTCATTTCCGCATAATGCAATCGCCATGCCTGCTGCAGAAAAAAAGCCATAACCTCCGCTAATTTCCGGTCACCCCGATATTTATAGCGCGCCAGCAATTCTTTCATCTTGTCATTATAGCGAACGGCGCTGCGTGAAAACAAAAAATCCCGTTCCTTACGACGCAGACAATCACCGCAACTTTCGCCTATCCATGGGCGACCGCATACATGGCAAATCTCTCCCGCAATAAAAGCAAACTGCTTCTCGCAGGCAACACAAAGCAAAGACGGCTCTTCCACAGCCCCTCTACCCTGTAAAAAATGCCGCAATGGACGTTCGCAAAGGGCGCAAAGAGGGGGAGGCGGATACAGAATATCCAACATCCCTCTTAGCACACGCTGCCAGCCACTCACGGAATTCCCCCTTTCCGTATATATCCCTGCTCTCGCGCCAGCCGATTCATCTCCCGAATCTGCCGGATGGCCGCCTTCATTGCCTCCGTTACTTCTTCCGCCATAAAAATTACCGTCCCCTGCGGCGCGGCGGCAGAGCGCCCGGCTCTTCCCGCAATCTGGATAAGCGCCGCTTCATCAAATACAGGAGCATTCGCCTGGCATACCAGCACCTGAATTCCGGAGAGTGTAACACCGCGTTCCATAATAGTCGTAGTCAGCAATATTTGCAGGCGCCCTTCCCGCAAAGCTATGACTTTCGCTTCCCGCTCCGGGTCGGATGCATGGACGGCGGCTATTTTGTCCCGCCACTTCTCGTCAGAGAAAACGATGTATTCATACAATACAGGAAGCTGACGAATCGCAGGAACGAAGATGAACGCAGGCAAATCATGCTTCCTGACTTCCTCCAGGAAAAAAAGCAGGGTAGGGATAGGTCTTTTTGCATTTAAACGATCGTTTAGTTTGCTTTCCCGGCGGATTTCCGGTTCAGGAAGCGGATGACCATGGTATCGAACCGGGATTTTGACATGAGGAAGAAAATCCTTGTTATTTCCTGGTTTCCGCATTCGCCTCTGATGGTCTGGACGGGGCGTGGCGGTCAAATATATTGTCTTACCCTGCACTTTCCTGGCACGCTCCACAGCGAACGGCAGCATATCGTCACACGTATACGGAAACGCATCGATCTCATCGACAATCACAGCATCAAAGCAGCGATAAAACCGGAGCGCCTGGTGCGTTGTCGCAAGCACAAAACGGGCCGGCCGCCATTTCTCCTGCGGGAGAGCGCTACCGTGCAGTACGGCAAGCAAATGTTCCGGAAACGCACGGCGCAGGCGCGGTGCCAGTTCAAGTACGACATCCCGGCGCGGCGTCGCCCACAGCGCGGATCGGCCATTTGCCAACAAATACCGCAGCAATGGAAACATGAGTTCTGTCTTCCCCGCCCCGCATACAGCCCAGACAAGAAAATCCCTTCGCGCATGCAGAGCCTCCCGCCCATAAAATTCAAGCATGCTGCTCGCCGCCGCACGCTGGGCATCCGTTAGCTGCGGATAAAGCGCTAAAGCATCCTCAACACGCACCCTTTTTTCCTGTATTGCCTGCGCCTCATACGGAAACAAGTAATACTTAGCACAACAGCTGCTCCTACCCATCGTCAAACAACGGCGACAATACCCGCATTCTCCTCCGCAACGGTGGCAGTATATAACATGAATATCTCTGCCGGAAGCGCCGCATCGATTGCAGAAGTATGCAGGGGCTCGACTTTCTTTTTTGTTTTGAAATAAACGAAACAGCTTTGAAAAAGAAAAGGAGAAGGAAGACTCTTCTCCTTTTCCGTTTGCGACCGCGTTCAAACCGGCGTTACTCCCTACCCCTATACCTGGTTTACACTCCGCTTTTCCTGCCCTGACCAGTTTTGCGAGCAAGCTCTCGATTTCTTGTTCTTCAAACCGACTTTTTATGCTTTCCTGATGTTGAAGTGCCCACTTAATCTCTTCTTCCAACAAAGCGCGCCCCTGCAGGCATTGATGCAGTACCGTCAGCTTTTGTTCTTCACGCATCGTTACTTTCCGCCGTTTGTCTCCGCTGCATACAAACGCTTATATGACTCTTCTTCCGCTACTGTCGTTATAAATTCCATTTCGCAGTGCACGTTCAACTCACTCATATCTTCCGGCGCAGCAGGGGCCGGACACTTCTGAATCGCAACCTCCCCGTTCTCCAGCACTTCGATAAAAACAAAGTCACTGGGATGAATGCCTACCTCCTTCCTGATTTCTTCGGGAATCCATACTCGCCCATACTCGTCCACTTCTGTTTGTGAATTTTTTCTCATACAACTCCACCTCTTTCCCTTTATTTAACCTGTAGTCTTGATTTTCTGTATGTCTACATTTCGACATAATCCATTATTTTCCTTTTTTAATTTACAAAATTTTCTTCCTTGCTTTTTGAATTTGTGTCCATTTCGTCATAATTTCAAGTTTGCCAATGCAATGAACCGGACAGAATGAAGAACAAGAGGTGAACACGAACATGCACGTTTCCCATACACGCCAGATGTTTCTTAAGCACGCCAGAAAGATTATGCCCGACCGACACGCGAATGCGCTGTACATTAATACGACAGATCCCGCTTATTATGAAAAATTGCTTCGCTGCAACCGTCACAATGTACGGGCCTTATACTATGTAGGACGCAAATACGAAAAGCAGGGCTATTTGCAACAGGCGCAGGAATATTACGAGCGGGCCGTATCGGTAGATCCTCACTTTGAGCCTGCCGTTGGCGCCTTAATCCTTCTGCGTCGCAAGCAAGAAGCAGAGCGACGCCGCCAATTTAGTCTGCATATGCTGCATACATTACAGGCTAAAAAGAAGAAGCAAAAAAACCTGTCCCTTTTTCGCACGATGCAGGCCATTATGATTTCTTACCTGATTATTCTGCTGGTTGTCTTCGGAATACTTCTGCGATAACGATCTTTTCGTTCTTGTAAAAAGCTCTCGTGGCTTTTCTCAGCCGTAACCCCGACATGAAAGGACGGCTTCCTTTTTACGGTACGAAGGAAAAGAAAGAAGAGAACGAGGGAATGATTTCCATGTGAAAAAAGGCGAAGGCCTTTTTCTTCCCCGGATCTTCTTTCCTCTTTCTCTCTTTCTTTTTCTTATTTTCTCACGTATGGCGTAAATCAAGAACCCAGGCCCCCTGCGGAAAAGCGTCCTGTTGGACTTCCGTCTGCACCAGCGGCAAATCCGGCCAGTTCCGTCGGATGAGCATCAGCACCGGAGCTATATTTTCCTGCTGCGGCGGTAAATAAATATGCAGTGGAACGCCTTCTGTAACAGATGTCCACAAGGCATAACGAATGGCGTATTCCAATTGCTCTTCCTGATTTTCGAAAAGGAACAGAACCGGCACCGAAGCACCCTTTGCGCATACAAGCGAACGAAGGTTGGCGGGAGAACGGTCATACAAAAGCGTGCCGCCCTGTACCATAAGCCAGGTGCCAATCAAGTAGGCTGCAGCTGTAATGCCAAAAATCGGCCATATCTCCATCGCGTTTTCCCTCCCTTTTGCTTATAGAATATGCGCGGCGGGCTTGCTCTGTGCTAAGCAAGAGGCAGGGGGAAGATACCGCTCCACTTCTAACTTCAGAAAACGTCCATGGCCAATCAGTCGCAACCCCGATATGAAAATACGGAGAAGAGCGGCTGACTCTTGTGGTACGAAGGAAAAGAGAGGAAAGAATGAGGAGAGGATTTTAATGTAGAAAAAGGCGAACGCCTTTTTCTACCCTGGATCTTTTTTCCTCTTCCCTTTCCTTCTTTCTTCGTGATTTTCACAGAAAAAAGCGAGCATATTGGCTCGCTTTTTTTAAGGATCTAGCATTACGATAATTTAACCCAACCGTTTTTAATCGACATAACGACAGCCTGGGTACGGTCCTGCACATCAAGCTTCTGCAGAATGCTGCTGACATGGTTCTTAACCGTTTTCTCGCTGATGAACAGCTCTTCGCCGATCATACGGTTGCTTTTCCCTTCCGCCATCAACTGCAGTACTTCGCGCTCACGCGGCGTAAGCGCCAGAATGTTGCTTTCTTTGTCGCTGCCGCCAAGGTCGCTGACATCGCTGAGCAGCACGTTCTCATCGTGGCTGTGCTCGATGCTGCTGAGACGGCGGAACTCGGTAATGAGCTTGCCGGTTACTTTTGGATGAATATACGCTTCACCCTGTGCCACCGAATTAATCGCTTCGATCAGCGCGTCGGAATCCATCTCTTTCAATAAGTAACCGGCCGCACCTGAGCGCAGGGATTTATATACATAGTTCTCATCGTCATGGATGGACAGAATGATAATGCGGGACTCCGGCGAGCGCTCCTTAATACGCTGAGTCGCCTGCACACCGGTCATCTTCGGCATGTTAATGTCCATCAGAATGACGTCCGGCTGGTATTCGACGGCCATCTGGCACGCCTCTTCGCCGTCGGAAGCCTCGCCAACAATCTCGAAACGCTCTTCCATTTCTAAAATTCGTTTGACACCTTCACGAAACAGTTTGTGATCGTCTACTAGTAAAATTGAAATCTTTTGGTCCGTCATACTAACCTCCATACATTAAGGTGTTGTTTGCTTGTTATCATGAATACGAAGGGGAATGCTAAACAGGACGCTTGTCCCTTTGCCGGGTCTGGAATGAATCTTCATCTTGCCCTGCAAAAGCTTGACCCTCTCTCTCATCCCCATTATTCCAAACTGCGGCCGCTCGGCCCGGGTGGATTGGTCGAATCCCACCCCGTCGTCCATTACGCGGAAATGCACGACATGCGGCTTAAACTCCAGCCGCACTTCCACATTTCGGGCTTGTGCATGCTTCGCTGTATTGTTCAGGGACTCCTGAATCAGGCGAAAGACTGCGACTTCGATTGAGTTCTGCAGGCGGCGCTCCGGGGTTAGCAACGTAAGTTTTGCCCCGATACCGTGACGTTTTTGGTACTCTTCCAAATATTTTCGAAGCGTAGGCACAAGTCCCAGGTCATCGAGAGCCATTGGACGCAGGTCAAAAATAATTTTCCTTACATCTACCAGACTTGCCCTTGTAAGCTCTTTTAATAACCTGAGTTCGACTTTTGCTTCGTCAATTCGATTCTGATTCAGCATTCTCTCAACAATTTCACTCCGCAGCGTCACGTTCGCCATCGATTGTGCGGGACCATCGTGAATATCGCGGGCTACCCGCTTGCGCTCTTCTTCCTGAGCCTGGATGATCTGAATCCCGAGAAGCTGCTGCTGCTGGGCCGACTCCAGTGCAATGCCTACCTTCTTCAAATCGCCCTGCAGGTAGTTTAGCACACTTCCCATCTGGGCAATCAAGTTCTCGGACTTCTCGATGGTCTGCAAAATGCTGCGGTGGCGGCGCTCCAATTCATCCCTGCGCTGCCTAAGACGCAGTTCCTTATCTCTTGAGAGCGAGAGTTGAATCTGCATTTGGCTGGCTTCTTCGTAAGCTTCGCGGATGTCAGTCTCACTGTACAGTCGAAAGTTGCGGCTAATCGCAGCCAGTTTCTGGCGCGCCTGTCTTGCCTTCAAATCCAGCTCATCTGTCTGGCGAATCACCCGCTCAATCTCAGTCTTCAGGGCTTCCAACTCGAGGCTGATATGATTACGCTCTTTGTGCGCGTTCTCAGCAATATCAAAGATTTTCTCTTTGCTTTGTTCCACGGACGAAATCGTCCTGTTCATGATCTCATCGAGCACGTGGATATCAATGTTGGCCTCGGCCATGTATATCCCCTTCCTCACCATTAGCCAATAAGTACCATTCCAATTGTTACCTTCTACGCTTCTCTTCCACGAGTTTGTTTTCCTTTATAGGTAAGGAGAACAAAAACTCTTTACCTATTGTACCATTCATCCCAAATAAACAAAACAAGACCCATACACTATTGAAGTGATGGGCCTTTGGTTGGTTCTTATTAGCGTGTGGACAGTTCTGAGGCTTCTTTCTTAAGGATTTCCGCCTTGTCCGTTTGCTCCCATGGTACATTTAGGTCATTACGTCCAAAATGTCCATAAGCAGCGGTTCCGCGGTACATCGGACGGCGCAAGTCGAGCTGCTTAATGATTCCTGCCGGACGAAGGTCGAAATGCTTGCGAACAAGCTGAACGAGGATATCTTCGTCCACTTTGCCTGTACCGAACGTATCAACGCTGATGGAAACAGGCTGTGCTACACCAATCGCATAAGCCACTTGAACTTCACACTTCTCTGCCAGTCCTGCTGCAACAATGTTCTTCGCCACGTAGCGTGCTGCGTACGCGCCGGAGCGGTCAACCTTTGTCGGATCCTTGCCGGAGAAGGCGCCGCCGCCGTGACGAGCGTATCCGCCGTACGTATCAACGATAATCTTACGTCCGGTAAGTCCTGCGTCGCCCTGCGGTCCGCCGATAACGAAGCGGCCGGTCGGGTTGATAAAATACTTCGTGTTCTCATCAAGGAACTCTTCCGGAACGATCGGTTTGATAACATGTTCTTTCAGGTCGCTCTGGATTTGCTCAAGCGTTACCGCCGGGTCATGCTGCGTGGAGATAACGATGGTATCTACGCGTACCGGCTTATCTCCTTCGTATTCAATCGTCACCTGCGTTTTTCCGTCCGGGCGGAGGTACTCAAGTGTACCGTTTTTGCGAACTTCCGTCAGACGACGGGACAACTTATGAGCCAGGGAAATCGGAAGCGGCATCAATTCCGGCGTCTCGTTGCAGGCGAAGCCAAACATTAAGCCCTGGTCACCGGCGCCAATTGCTTCGATTTGCTCATCCGTCATTTGACCTTCGCGCGCTTCAAGCGCCTGATCGACGCCCTGTGCAATGTCAGGAGATTGCTCATCGATAGAAGTTAAAACCGCGCAAGTGTCAGCATCAAAGCCGAATTTTGCGCGAGTATATCCGATTTCACGGATGGTTTCGCGAACTACTTTCGGGATATCCACATAGCAACTTGTCGTAATCTCGCCGGCTACGAGTACCATACCTGTCGTGACAGATGTCTCTGCCGCTACGCGAGCATTCGGGTCTTTGTCAAGAATTGCATCGAGAATAGCATCAGAGATCTGGTCACAAATCTTATCGGGATGGCCCTCTGTAACCGATTCTGATGTGAAGAGATGACGGCCTTTTTTCAGCGCCATATTCACGTACCTCCTTATAAACCATAATTAATGGATGGTCTTACCAAGATACGGTACTCCCTCCCCAAACCTGTCGCAAAGCAGTAAAAAAACCTTTTCCATTCTACTATGTCCTGGAAAAGGGTCGATTTTTTACTCATTCTTTGCCCTTTATCTTCCAGACACAAGTATGTATCCGCATACCGTTCTGCTGGTTAGCACCGTTCATCGCGCCCAGAAAGCGTCCTGCTAGCTAGAGCTTGTCTGCGCCTTCTTCCTTAAGGGTAGCGGTGTGGTTGCCGGGCTTCATCGGGCCAGTCCCTCCGCCTGCTCGGGATATAAGGGTCTTCCGTTCTAGTTGAGGATATCTTATTTCTTTGGTTGTGTCAACATGGAAAGAGGAACAGGGAAAAAATACGTTAGTGTTTTCTGCAAAGAAGCAGAAGCGTACGAAAAACGCGCGGGCGTTTTTCTTTGCTTACGAATGGAGAGAAGGCAACGGTATAGTGTAGCAATATGTTCGACGACAATGTGATAAAATGAAAATAACAAAAACCTGAAAAGGGGCGGAACTATGAGCGATGCGACATTATCCCGTTTTGACTCTAATCGCAGATACACATACGCCGATTATCTAAATTGGACGAATGATGAGCGCTGGGAATTGGTTGACGGAGTTCCGTATGCGATGAGTCCGGCACCTTCACGCAAGCACCAGGAAGTATTGGGAGAGCTTTCAAGACAGTTCGCCAACTATCTTGTCGGCAAGCCATGCAGGTCCTATATTGCTCCTTTTGATGTCCGTCTTTTTGCTGAGGACAAATCGGATGAGCAGATCGTAAATGTTGTACAGCCAGATTTGACAGTCGTATGCGATGACAGCAAGTTGGACGATAGGGGATGCAAAGGAACGCCTGATTTAGTTGTCGAAATCCTCTCACCAGCCACAGGAAAACAGGACAGATGGTTAAAATATAAACTTTATGAACGTGTAGGAGTTAAAGAGTATTGGATTGTCGACCCTCTGCTTCAGACAGTAGAAGTTTTTATACTGGATGATGAGAGATATATATTGAGCGGCGTTTTTGGAAATAAAGACATGCTCCGTGTCACGCTCTTTGAAGATTTGGAGATTGATTTACGGCTGGTCTTTAATTGAGATAAAATCACCATGGCATCTCAGCCGCAACCCCGACATGAAAATCGTGGGAAGAGCGGCTGACTTTTGTGGTATGAAGGAAAAGAGAGAAGAGAACGAGACAATGATTTCAATGGGGAAAAAGGCGAACGCCTTTTTCTTCCCTGGATCTCATTTCCTCTTTCTCTCCTTCTTTTCTCATGATTTTCACAGAAAATAAAAGAAAGAAGCTCCGTTTTCCGAAGCCCTCTTTCCATATTATCGCTATGCAAGCTCAGCTTCAGCTACACATACCTGGTTACGTCCGGCGCGTTTGGCCTGGTATAGCGCTTCATCCGCTCGCTGGAACAATTGTTGAACATCTAAAATCCCATTTTCTTTTGTCCATGTCGCAACCCCGCCCGAAATGGTCACGGTTGGCCGCGTGATGCGCATAATATTCAACCGGAGACGCTCTGCTACCTGATGGGCAATTTCTTTCTGCACCTTTGGAAGATAGACAGCCATCTCTTCGCCTCCCCAACGGGCGGCAATATCGGAGGTACGAATGGATGCCGTTAGTTGATCTGCTACCTGAACAAGAATCTCGTCCCCTATCTGATGGCCGTACGTATCATTAATATTTTTGAAATGATCTACATCGATTAAAATGAGCGAGCCGCAAACATCCCGGCTCTGAGAAAACCGAATGCTGTCATACAGATACTTCCGGTTATACAGCCCCGTCAGATTGTCCGTAACCACCATACGTTCTACTTCGGCATGCAGTGAAGCATTGGTAATCGCTACTTTTACATGGCGAGTCAGCATCTCCAGACGCTTAAAGTCATCAAACGTATACCGATTCGGCTTGGAATCCATAAGCATGATGGCACCTGTCACTTCTTCCTTCTCCATAAACGGCACTGCCATTAGTGATTTATACGAAAAAGAGGGAAGTACGACTTCCGTCTCGGTAGCGTCCGCCAGCAGAAGTGACTCTTTCTTAACGAACAAATCATGCAGTTTACCCGTTTTAGGTATCGGCAGCACAAACTCCTTCGTTTCCTTTTGGGTGGAGGCGCGCATCACAAATGCATTCTCGTCATCAGACCAGGAAAAAATACAGCAATGCTCCGTCCGGAATGTTTCGGTCAACTTGCGAGTAATAAACGCCAACAAATCATGCAGCTTAATATTTTTGTTCAACTGCCGCGTCATCTCATCAATGAGCAGCAACTCTTTAATCAGACGACGGGATTGTTCATATAACTGCGCATTCTCGAACGCATTGCCTGCTGTATCGGCCAGCATCGTAATATATTCCACCTCACGGGACGGCAGCGAAATCGGTTTATCGCTGTATAGCTCAAGTACACCATATACGCCCTGCTTGCCGCGAAGCGGCGCGGCCAACGTTAAACTGCGGGTTCCTTCTGAACGCACCATAACCGTACGGGCTTCCATAAATGCCTGAGCACTCACATTGTTACCGTCGCTCGAAAAGGAAAACTGCTTGACTGGAAGCGTGGTAGAGAAAGAGTCATGTGACAGCCACAAATCTACCTCCATCTCCGGATAGAGCTTTTTGGTATTCTCAATAACAGCTCCCAGTACATCATCTACGTTGATGGAAGAATGAAACTTCTTTGTAATTTCAAAAAGCATCGCCTGCTTCTGCTCGTCGCGCTGTGCACGCATGTAGATGATAGAATTATAGACAACCAGACTTAAATCTTTGGTGAACCGGTATATAAAGTTTTGCTCCTGGGAAGTGAACGGATGGCTCGCATTGCGTAAGGCCGCCAGAAATCCGATAATTTTGTCTTTATAACGAAACGGAGAGATGAGACACCTTTCTTTAAAATCTTTTTCAAGCCCTAACAACTCTCGAATATTCGTATTTTCATTATGCAAAACTCTGCGTTCCGAGGAGAAATTCGAGACGATGTTCTCATATACCTTTCTGGGACTATGAAGAACTTCCGACTGCCACTGCAGCAATTTTCGATCACTGGAAGACCAGCGTGGAAGCATGCCATCCTGTTCCTCATCGAAAACGACCGCCACACAATCAGTAAGCGTCATATTGGAAGCTACATGTTGGACAATCGTCTGCATCACGCTATCCAAATACATATCTTGATTGACTGTCTGAATACATGAAGCTATTTCTCCCGTGATATACTGCTCCTGCGTCAGGCGGAATACACCAGAAAATCCTTGCAAAAAAGTAATCGCATGCTTCTCTTCAACCGAAAGAGGGAGAACCATTCCTATGTATCCCGGAAACCAGACATTTCTCAGAACAGGAAAACACACCGTTCGACTGCCTGTTTCCTCATGGACCTGACTCCATTCTTCCTCGCCTTGAAGCGGGTAAGAAGATTGCATGCCAAATACAGGGCTTCCGAATTTTTTGGAAGCGAGCACACGTCCGGATTGATCAGATACAAACAGCCATCCCCTTTCTATCAAAAAGGAAGGAAACGAGATAAACCGGAGACTTTTTTGAAATACATTCGCCAACTGAGCCGAATACAAATCGCGAAATACGATCTCTTCCGGTTTCTGGTTGATCATATGATTGTTCACAACTCCGCCTTCTTTCTCTCTTTACCGCTCTCTTACTCTTCGTCCAGATGGGTCCCGTCATTAACCGTATGAACCATCCATGTTTCGTTATCATATTGAATGTGATTAAGTGAAGTATTGACCAACTTCGTTTTTCCCGTACCGTGCAGCCCCTCGCTCATATGATGAAGCATGGCGTTAATTAACCCGCCATGACTAACCACCAGAATATGCTCAGCGTCACTTTCCTGCAAAATATTAGTCAGGCAAGCGATGCCGCGCTGCTGCATTGCCGGAAACGTCTCTACATTGTATTTGCTCTCGGTATCCGTCCACGGATCAAAGTCAGGAAATTGTTCGCGAATCGTGCGATAATCTTTACCTTCCAAATCACCATAGTTTCGCTCCCTGAGTTCCGTATGACAACAGACGGAAAGTCCGAGCAACTCCGCCACAGCGGATGCTGTATAGAAAGCACGCTGCAAATCGCTGGAGCACACCTGTGTAATCGGAAAATTCTTTAGACGTGCGGCCAGTCTCCTTGCCTGCTCCCTCCCCCGTTCGTTCAACGGAATATCGCTATGTCCCTGAATCAAACGTTGTGCATTCCAATCCGTTTCTCCATGACGTACCAGATACACATGCTTTGTAGTAATAATAGAAGACTCCACCCTTCCCTACTTTAACATCTACTACTATAATTATACGAAATATCAAACAATGTTTCACGCATTATTTCTATAGTTTTCCATTAATCATCTTACTTTCATTTTTTTGTAACGAAAAGAAGGCCTGATACGCTTTGTTCAGGCCTTCTCTTCTCTATCTGGCTTATTTCTTATTATGCATCATATCGAATACTTGCTGTACGTCTTTGTCTCCACGTCCGGACAGATTTACAATAATGGATTGATCCGCAGATAAAGTTGGAGCCAACTTCATGGCATAGGCTACGGCATGGGAACTCTCGATTGCCGGGATGATCCCTTCTGTTCGCGACAACGCATGGAACGCCTCCAGCGCTTCCTCATCATCAATAGCCACATATTCGGCGCGGCCGATCGCTTTGTAGTAGCTGTGCTCAGGTCCGACACCCGGATAGTCCAGGCCGGCAGCAACCGAATGGGTAGAGGCCGGCTCTCCGTCTTCGTCTTTCATCATGTAACATTTGAAGCCATGAATAATACCGGGCTCTCCTGCCGTAAGCGGCGCTGCGTGCTGTCCTGTAGCGAGTCCTCTGCCGCCCGGCTCCACACCGATAATGCCCACTTCCTTATCATCAAAAAACGGCGCAAACAAACCAATGGCGTTACTTCCCCCGCCAACGCAGGCGACAATATAGTCCGGCAGCCGCCCTTCTTTTTCCAGATGCTGAGCGCGTGCTTCACGACCGATAACGGATTGGAAATGGCGTACAATCGTTGGATACGGATGCGGCCCAACCGCCGAGCCAAGCAGATAGAATGTATTTTCGTAGTTCTCAGCGTAATCCATCAGCGCAGCGTCCACCGCTTCCTTCAACGTGCGTGCACCGTCTTTCACCGCCACGACTTTCGCGCCGAGAAGTTCCATCCGAAATACGTTCAGCGCCTGCCGGCGGGTATCTTCTTCCCCCATATAAATCACGCACTCCATGCCAAACATCGCACATGCCGTGGCGGTTGCTACACCGTGCTGACCTGCACCTGTCTCGGCAATGACACGTTTTGCCCCCATCCGTTTAGCAAGCAGCACCTGTCCCATTACGTTATTGATTTTATGGGCACCCGTATGGTTCAAATCTTCACGCTTTAAATAAATCTTCGCTCCGCCCAACTTCTCGGTCAGACGCTGCGCGAAATAAAGGGGATTGGGGCGTCCCACATATTCCTTCAGATAGTATTCCAGCTCTTCGTTAAACTCAGACTCGTCTTTGTATTGTTCAAACGCCTTCTCCAGGTGGTCAAGGGCCGCCTGCAGCGGCTCCGGTACGAAGCTTCCGCCGAATTCTCCGAAATATCCTTTTTTTGTTTCCACTTTGCTCATCATTCTCTGGCTCCTCTCGACTTCGCTTTTTTTATTTTCTGTCACACCTGCTTTGTTTGATATTGTACTATATCTATATCTGTTTTTCATCCGTTTCTTTTTAGAATTTTCTATTTTATTTCTTTAAGAAAGAAGGCATACATGTCGTTGAATACAGAAAGATTTTTCACCCATCGTGCAGGCATCGCAACGGTCGCAGTATTTGTTTGTTTTCTATGGGGAAGCGCATTTCCCTTTATTAAGCTAAGCTACGAATTACTCGATATCAGACAGAATGAATTTTTTGAGCAGATACTGTTTGCAGGCTACCGATTTTTCCTCGCCTCGCTGATGTTGGCAGCCTTTCTAATCATAAAAGAACGTCGGTTTGTGCTTGTAAAAGGCTCGCTTCCAGCGGTTATGCAAGTTGGCTTTTTTCAGACGACGCTGCAATATGTACTGTTTTATATTGGGCTAAGCTACAGCACAGGCATCCAAGGCTCCATTATCGCCGGATCCGGCACATTTTTTTCGGTTATTCTTGCCCATTACATGTACAGCAATGACCGGATGAATCGGCGTCGCCTGGTTGGTCTTTTGCTAGGGTTTACCGGTGTACTGCTTGCAAGCAGCACAAAAGGCACACTGCGCCTCTCTATCGGTCTCGGAGAATTGGCACTGCTTGTCTCCGCTTTTTCAAATTCGCTCGGTGGCATTCTTGCCAAAAACCACGCAGTTGCTACGGGCACTGTCTACCTTACTTCTTATCAGATGATGCTTGGATCTGTTGTTCTGCTTCTGCTGGGGGCAAGCGGAGCCGGATGGCAACCGTTCCATTTTAACGGACTGGCACTCGTATATTTGGTGTATCTCGCCTTTTTGTCCGCCGTCGGATTTGCCCTTTGGAATACGCTACTGAAATACAATAAGGTAGGCAAAGTATCGATGTACTTCTTCCTCGTTCCGGTATTTGGTGTGCTGCTGTCTGCTATGATGCTGCACGAAGTGCTGCATGGGATTATATTTGTGGCACTTCTGCTTGTAGTACTCGGTATCATTATTGTAAATCGGGAAAAAATGTTGTAAGCCAAGAAAAAAGTTGACTTTCATCCATAAGCGGATATAATATTATTTATGTGCTTTACACAGGGTAGCAATGATTTTAGGTAAAAACGTCTGGTCACGTCATTAGCTTCCTCCCTTAAGGGCTGCGGCTGCCTGTCCCTTAACGGAGCATGCGGCGGAAACGCTACCGTCCGAAGAGCATGTAGCAAAGTAAGGAACTAGCCAGGCGGAAGTAAACACCTAATTAATCTTACTGTAAAGGGGAACGAATAGTTATGGCACGTTATACTGGCCCTCGCCACAAACTGGCTCGTCGTCTGGGTATCTCCCTGGACGGAACTGGAAAAGACATCAAACGCAACTTCCCGCCGGGACAACATGGACATGCTCGCCGCAAAATGAGCGAGTATGCAATTCAGTTGACTGAAAAGCAAAAACTTCGTCATATGTACGGTATGATGGAAAAACAATTCCGCAAAACGTTCGACGAAGCCAGCAAAATGTCCGGCGTTGTCGGTGAAAACTTCATGAAATTGCTCGAATCCCGTCTGGATAACCTGGTGTACCGTCTTGGTTTCGCACCGACTCGTCCGGCTGCCCGTCAGCTGACAACTCACGGTCACATCACGGTAAACGGCAAGAAAGTGAACATCCCTTCTTACCGCGTAAAACCGGGCGATGTTATCGGCCTTCGCGAAAAGAGCCGCAACCTGCAAATCGTGAAAGACTCTCTGGAAGCTCGCTCATACCTGCCGAACTACCTGAGCTTTGACGATGCGAAACTGGAAGGTACGTATACCCGTCTTCCGGACCGTGAAGAACTGCCGGCTGAAATCAACGAAAAACTTATCGTCGAGTTCTACTCTCGTTAATCGGGAAGAGCACGCACAGAACCCATCGGTGTTATACCGATGGGTTTTTTATTTGACTAATGACAGGTATATAAGAAAGAGAGACAGGGTTGCTAAGATGCAGCCTTTCTTTTTCCACCCTATTGAGTGCAACCCTGTCCCCTCTTGCTCTTATGTTTTGTTTTATTTTAATGTTATCTTCGCGAATTTGCGTTTACCGACCTGGACGATCATGCCTTCCTCGACTGCGATGTGATCGTCTACGGAGCCTACTTTTTCTTCATTAATTTTGACGGCGCCCTGTTGGACCATGCGGCGCGCTTCGCCATTAGATGGAACGAGTCCGAGAGTGGATAGAAGTTTTACGACCCAAATCTTGCCGTCTTCGAGCTCGCCTGCCGGAACTTCTTTCTCCGGTATATCGGTCGGAAGCGCACGCTGTTGGAACACCGTCTTGAAATGATTTTCCGCATCATTTGCGGCATCCTCACCCCAGTACATCCGTACAAACGTTCGGGCCAGGCGCATCTTGGCGTCGCGCGGATGAACGGAGCCGTCTTCGAGCCCTTTTTTCAAACTTTCTAATTCCTCCATTGAGATGTCTGTAGCAAGTTCATAATATTTGATCATCAATTCGTCCGGAATGGACATCGCTTTGCCGTAGATTTCGTTTGGCGGCTCACTGATGCCGATATAATTGCCCAGGCTTTTGCTCATTTTCTGAACGCCGTCCAGGCCTTCGATAATCGGCATCGTCAGAGCACACTGCTGCTCCTGTCCGTATTCTTTCTGCAGTTGGCGTCCCATCAACAGGTTGAACTTCTGATCCGTTCCGCCAAGTTCCACGTCACTTTCCAGCGCCACCGAATCATATCCCTGCATTAACGGATAGAAAAACTCATGGATACTGATTGGCTGGTTGTTGGTATAGCGTTTCTCGAAATCGTCGCGCTCCAGCATCCGCGCTACGGTCACTTTGGCCGCCAGTCCAACCACATCAGCAAAATTCATCGGTGCAAGCCATGTGCTATTGTAATTGACTTCAATCTTATCTGCGTCGAGAATTTTCGCAAACTGCTCTACATATGTAGCCGCATTCGTTTTCACTTGTTCTTCAGTCAACTGTTTCCGCGTCTCCGATTTGCCCGTAGGGTCGCCGATACGGCCGGTAAAATCGCCGATGACAAGCTGCACGGTATGCCCCAGTTCCTGGAATTGGCGCAGTTTATGCAGTACGACCGTATGGCCCACATGGATATCCGGTGCGGACGGGTCCAATCCCAGCTTTACTTTCAGCGGCTTACCCGTCACGACTGAACGCTCGATTTTTTTCCGCATTTCTTCTTCCGGTATAATTTCCGCCACCCCGCGGCGAATGATATTCATTTGCCGCTCAACCTCACGAATCTGTTCTTCCGTCAGACTGACTTTGCTTTGTTCACTCATTTTGGCTACCTCCGTTTTCTAAAAAAATAAAAAACCCGCCCCACAAAGGGACGAGTTTATTCGCGGTACCACCCTTACTTAAGGACAGAAGTCCTTCGCTCACAAGGATAACGGCCTATTTGTACATAATCATCATAAGCCGTCCGCTCCGCAGAAAGAGATAATGCGGCGCAGAATTCGCTCCCGCGCTGTACTTCGCCGCCTGGCCGGGCCGGTTTGCACCTCCCACCGACTCTCTGCCGCTTCCGGGACTCAAGCCACTACTGATACGCGTTCATTGCGAATACAATGATATTGTTTTGACGTTATTCTCATAATAACTAAAAATAGCGTAAAGATGCAACATTTATCCTCTTGGACCGTCTTTATGATATAATGTTGCTGTTATTTGTAAGGGGGAGTAATATGGAAAAACAAAACGGTTCCGTGAATACGCCGGACAGGCCGAGACGAAAAAAGAGCTTCTGGCATACTCTTCTCATTGTTTTCCAGGTCTCAGCTATTTTATTCTTTATGGGCGTATTGTTCGCGGGCGGTACCGCCGCCGGCTATGTGGCTTCTCTTGTCAAATCGGACCCGGTTCGCAGCTATAATGAGATTTATCAAAAAATCTCCGCCAACAACCTGACCGGATTTGCCTATTTCAGAGACAAAAAGATGATTGGACAGCTCATTACAGCCGAAGACAGACGTCTCGTATCGCATAAAGAAGTTTCGCCTCATTTGATTGATGCCATTATCGCGACCGAAGATAAATATTTCTATGAACATAATGGTATCGTGCCTTCAGCTATCGCTCGTGCCGCTCTTCAACAAATTACGAATTCACCGGTCCAGACGGGAGGAAGTACGCTTACACAGCAATTAATTAAGCAAACCATCCTCTCTCCGAAGGTAACACCGGAAAGAAAATTCAAGGAAATCTTCCTTGCCCTCCGTATGGAACGGATGTTTAGCAAAGAACAAATTCTTGATGCTTACATTAACAAAATGTATTTTGGCCAAAACGCCAATCGTACTAACTTGTACGGGGTACAGGCTGCTGCCAAGGGAATTTTCGGCGTGGACGCCAAAGATTTAAACATCGCCCAATCTGCATACCTGGCAGGTATGCTCCAGGCACCGTATTCGTATATTCCGTTCAAGGAAAAAGGATTGAAACTTGGCAAAGAACGACAAAAACTCGTACTCAGCAGAATGCTGGAAAACGGGAAAATCACTAAACAACAATATGATGAAGCACTCGCCTATGATATCAAGGCTCACCTGCTAACAAATCCGCCTAAACCGGCAATCGAAAGATATCCTTATTTGATGATAGAAATCGAAGAGCGGGCAGCTAAAATTTTGCTGGATCAAGATTTCGAGAAAAATCCGGAGTTGAAAAACGAGCCTTACTCCAAACTCCTGGAAGAAAAACGAATGGCCGTACGCCAGGGCGGTTACCATATCTATACAACTATCGACCAAAAAATTTATGACAAAATGCATGCGATCGCAAAGGATCCGAACAACTTCGGTCCGGATCGGAATCCGATCGGAGACAAAAAAATGCCGCAACAGGTCGCTGCCGTCCTGCTCGATAACAAGACAGGTGCTATCATCGGCATGATTGAAGGTCGGGATAACGGCATTGAAAAGACAAACTTTGCGACATCGCCCCGTCAACCCGGCTCAACCATTAAATCCATTGGAGTATACGCGCCTGCCATTGAGGAAGGCATTATTTCACCAAACTCGATCGTAGTAGACGAAGAGACCGAATTCCGCGGCTATAAACCAAGCAATTATGGCGAAAGCTTCAAAGGACCGATGACCGTCCGTCAGGCGCTTGCGCGCTCGCAAAACATTCCGGCGGTGAAGGTATATTTCGAAACCGGGGTAGAGAAATCACTCAATTATGTTAAAAAAATGGGCGTTACCTCTATTGTGAAAGACGATTATTACCTGTCTACAGCACTTGGCGGCTTCACAAAAGGAATTTCCGTTGAAGAAATGACCAATGCTTACGCTACGTTTCCAAACGGCGGTAATTTTGTCGATGCCTACATGATTGAGCGTATTGTGGACAGTGAAGGGGAAACGGTATATCAGCATAAGCCAAAACCGGTCCGCGTTTTCTCACCGCAGACCTCGTGGATGATGACCGATATGATGCGCGATGTTATTGAGTATGGAACAGGCAGACAGATAGCACGCTATCGCATGGGTCGTGATGTTGCGGGTAAAACGGGCACGAGCCAGGAGTACCGTGACAGATGGTTTATCGGCTATACGCCCGATATCTCGCTTGGCGTATGGACCGGGTATGATATGAAATATAGCCTTCAAGGAAGGCACCGCGATGATGTATTAAGGATATGGGGGAAAATTTTCACTTCTGCGCTCGAAATCGATCCGAATCTCTCGCCTGCTGGTAACTATATGAAGCGTCCGCCAGGCACCTCAATGGCGGCCATCTATAACGCTAACCTGGCCACATCTAAGAATCCAGCTTCTTACGGCGGAAAAACGGAAGAAGAGAAGAAAGCAGAAGAAGAACAAAAGAAAACGGAAAACGAAAACAAGCAAACTGAGCAGCCTGCCGGTTCCCAACCGACAGACGGTGAAAATAAGCAGACCGATCAAAACGACGGTACTTCTAATGGTAATCAGAAAGAACAAGGTGATCAGAAGCAAGACGAAGAACAACAGGGTTCTACGGATGGCAAAAAAGAAGCCGCGGAAACGTCATCGAAAAAACAAACCAGGCCTTCCGACGGACAATCGAATAATACATCAGAGAAAAAATCAGATAAAACGACAAATAAAACGGACGCTAAAAAAGGAGAGGGGTAGCCCCTCTCCTTTTTCTGTGAAAATCATGAAGAAAGAGGGAGAAGAGGGAGGAAAAAAGATCTAAGGAAGAAAAAGGCCTTCGCCTTTTTCTACATTAAAATCCTCTCCTCATTCTTTCCTCTCTTTTCCTTCGTACCACAAGAGTCAGCCGCTCTTCTCTGCATTTTCATGTCGGGGTTGCGGCTGAGACGCCATGGTGGTTTTTTGTGAAAATCCTGAAATAAAAAAAGGAAGAGAAAAGAAGATCCAAGGAAATCTTACCTTCTTTCCCTTCCCGTTCTTTCTTCTTAGTCTTCCATCGTAGAAAGGTCACCAGTCGGCAGGCCCAACTCCCATGCTTTCAGGACACGGCGCATAATCTTACCGGATCGTGTTTTCGGCAGTTTGTCGCGAACTTCAATCTCACGGGGCGCTGCATGTGCAGCAAATCCCTCTTTTACAAACTTACGAATCTCTTCGAGCAATTCATCCGAAGCCTCATATCCATCGCGGAGCGCGATAAACGCTTTAATAATTTCACCACGTACCGGGTCCGGTTTACCGATAACACCGGCTTCGGCTACCGCTGGATGCTCGACTAATTTGCTCTCAACCTCGAACGGACCAACCCGCTCTCCTGCCGTCATAATCACATCATCTACACGCCCCTGGAACCAGAAGTAGCCTTCTTCATCCACATAGGCGGAGTCTCCGGACACATACCAGCCTTCGAAGCGGAAATACTCCTCGTACTTGGCCGGGTTGTTCCAAATTTTGCGCATCATGGAAGGCCAGCCTACCTTAATAGCCAGATTCCCCATTCGATTCGGCGGCAGCTCGTTTCCTTCATCATCGAGAATGGCCGCAACAATGCCAGGGAACGGTTTTCCCATCGATCCCGGTTTGATCGGCATGCTCGGATAGTTACAAATCAGCTGACCGCCTGTCTCCGTCATCCACCACGTATCATGAATCCGCTTGTTAAATACTTTCATTCCCCAGTATACAACTTCCGGATTCAGCGGCTCACCTACACTCAATACGTGACGAAGGCTGGACAAATCATATCGCTTCACCACTTCATCTCCCGCACCCATTAACATGCGGAATGAAGTTGGCGCACTGTACCAGACTGTTACTTTATATTTCTCTACCGTGGAATACCAGTCCTGCGGGCTGAAACGGCCGCCGCGAACTACGTTGGTTGCTCCATTCAACCACGGACCGAAGATGCCATACGCCGTGCCTGTTACCCAGCCCGGGTCAGCCGTGCACCAGTAGACATCATCTTCTTGTAAATCCAGCACCCACTTAGCTGTCTGATAGTGCTGAATCATCGCGTTATGAACATGGAAGACTCCTTTCGGCTTTCCTGTTGAACCTGATGTATAGTGAAGAATAAGTCCATCTTCACGATCTACCCACTCGATTTCGAAATCGGCAGACGCTTGTTCCATTTCTTTCTCGTAGCTTATCTGACCTTCTTTCAGGTTGCCGTCGCCGCCGACAAGAATCACGTATTTCAGGGCCGGCAGCTCTCCAACCGGTACCCGCGGCAGAAGGTCCGGTGTCGTAACAATAGCTACCGCTTCGCTATCTTCCAAACGGTCACGCACAGCCCCCTCCATGAATGCTTCAAACAACGGTCCTACGATAGCACCCACTTTAATCGTCCCAAGAAGACTTACATAAAGCTCAGGTGAGCGCGGCATAAAAATAAATACGCGGTCACCTTTTGCAATTCCCAGCTTACGCAGTACATTACCAAATTTATCAGATAGCGTTTTCATTTCTGCAAACGTATATTTTTCATCGCGTGTTGCACTGCTGTAATAAAGCGCTATTTTATTTTCGCGAGAGGTGCCTACGTGCCGATCAATTGCTTCGTGAGCCATATTGACCTTGCCTGTCTTATACCAGGTAAATTGCTTCTCTACGTCCTCCCAGTTAAAGTTATTATATGCTTCTTCATAAGAAGGCATATTATAGCCGCTCCCTACAACCGGAAGTACTTTCTTGTCCATCATTTCTTTCATAACGATAGCTCCTCTCCCACTAATTTTAATTGGTCCTAACTACTGTAATTCTTTTTTAGTTTTGAAAACCCTTTCTCAGTTTTGATTATATCAAATAATCTGTTATTTTATCAATTATAATCGTTCACATGTTTTTCAAATTTATTGTTGGCAACTTAACAGAAAATATAGGATAATTTTTGCAAAAGAGAAAAATGATACAACATGGTAAGATGTGAAAAGAGTGAACCATAAAAAACGCTGTATCATCAGGAAATAGAAAAGCCGGCATGTATTCTGCAGATGGAAGGCCCGGTTCAGCCGAATCGTATCGGTAAATGCGTGCCGCTTGCATCTGCTCAGGCATTCGATCGCATCCATTTTCAAAATCGATTTATGTGTTAAAAAATTCTTTACTATTAGACAAATAAATGGAATAAAATGATAGATAAAATAGGGAAGAATTAGGGGGAAATGCACGATGCTTGTGGAAGATATTATGAAGCGAAATGTTGTCACCGTCGGGCCTACGGATTCAATCCGGCTCGCGCTTTTGAAAGTTCAGCAATACCGGATTCGCCATCTGCCGGTTGTTGTGCAAGGAAAACTGGTAGGAATCATATCTGATCGGGACGTGCGGGACGCATGCCCTTCCACTATCAACGCGCCTCATGCAGACGATGAACAAATCCTGAGTACCCCCGTGTCTTCTATCATGCGCAAGGACGTCATTTGTGCTCATCCGCTTGATTTTGTGGAAGAAGCCGCTCTTGCGTTGTATGATAACCGTATCGGTTGTCTTCCTGTTGTTGTTGATGACGAACTGAAAGGTATTATTACAGAAACCGACATTCTACATACACTTGTTGAATTAATGGGCGTCCACTACCCAAGTTCCCATATCGAAGTGGAAGTCGACGACCGGACCGGCCTGCTTGCAGACGTCGCAAACATTTTTAAGGAGGCGAATTGCAACGTCACCAGCGTACTCGTCATGCCCGGTCAGCATCTCGGAAAGAAAAACCTGGTGTTCAGGGTACAAACCATCGACCCGCGCCACGTTGTTTCCAAAATTGAAGAGGCCGGTTACCGCATCATATGGCCCAGAGAATCAGAGGGATTAGTATGAAGATAAAAACTGCCTTTATTTATAGCGACGAATATTTACAGTACTTCTTTAATGATGACCACCCGTTTAACCAACGGCGACTCGTCATGACAATGGATTTGCTTCGCATGATGGGTCTGCTTGATGATAGCGATATTGTAGCGCCCCGCATAGCGAAGGACGAGGAACTGGCACTCGTCCATGATCAGCAGTACATTGATGTGGTCAGAAAGTGCGGCCATGCGGAACGGGAAGTTGCCATCGCAAGCAGTTTCGGATTAGGAACGGAAGATTGTCCCATCTTTCCTAATATGCATGAAGCTACGGCCTTAACTGTGGGAGGAACGCTGCACGCCGCAGATCTGGTCATGTCCGGAGAATACCGCCATGCCGTGAATCTGGCTGGCGGGCTGCACCACGGCTTCCGCGGCCGGGCTTCCGGTTTCTGCATCTATAATGATTGTTCGGTTGCTATTGCCTATTTGCGTAAGGAATATGATGCCCGTGTTCTCTATATTGATACGGATGCACATCATGGCGATGGTGTGCAGTGGGCATTTTACGACGATCCGAATGTACTTACACTTTCCTTCCATGAGACAGGTAAATATCTTTTTCCAGGTACAGGAAACATTACAGAACGCGGTGACGGTCAGGGATACGGCTTCTCTGTTAATGTTCCGCTTGATGCGTTTACGGAGGACGACTCTTGGCTTGAAGCTTACTATAGCATCCTGCCTACCGTGGCACGTGGTTTTAAGCCGGATGTCATTCTAACGCAAAACGGGTGTGATTCGCACACATTCGATCCGCTCACCCATCTCTCTGCTTCGATGCGTATTTATCAGGAGATTCCTAAACTGGCGCGCGAGTTGGCGGACGAGCTATGTGACGGACGCTTAATTGCGACCGGGGGCGGCGGCTATGATATCTGGCGTGTCGTACCACGTGCCTGGAGCCTTCTGTGGGCCGAGTTATCCGGACAACGTATTGTGGACAACCTCCCACTTCCTAATGCCTGGATTCAAAAATACCAGGAAGAAAGCCCGGTGCAACTGGCCTCGACCATTCTTGATCCAGAAGGACTGTTTCCTCCGATTCCACGCCGCGAAGAAATTACAAGCAAAAACAAAAAAACGATCGAAAAGGTACTTCTATATTGTCCAAAGGGATAATTTTTATCCGCATACAAAAAGGAACAGGGACATGCATTCCCCTGCTCCTTTATATTTTGCCTGCGTATTCTACAAATGCGCCAGCATGCTTTTTACGATTTCATACGAACGCTGCGACGCAAGCTTCGTGAACTCCGGAAAGTTCACGTGTGCCGACCCGTCTGCCTTATCCGACATCGAGCGAATGACAACAAACGGCACTTCATTCATCGCGCACACCTGGGCGACGGCTGCGCCTTCCATCTCCGTACACATTCCTCCCATCGTCTCATACAATTCCCGTACCGTATCACGGCTGGCGATAAATTGGTCGCCTGAGAGAATACGCCCGGTCATCGTCTTGCCTTCCGCTACCTGTTCGCTTGCCTGCACAGCCGCATGGACCAGCCGCTCATCGGCATGAAACACTGACATATCAGTAAAAGGAATAACTCCACGCGGGAAACCAAGCGCCGTAACATCCATATCATGATGCTGACAATCCGTCCCCACGACAATATCGCCAATCTCCAAATCCGGGTGCAGGGCGCCTGCCACACCGGTGAAAATAACGGCACCTACCTGAAAGGTATCGATAAGAATCTGGGTGCAAACGCTTGCGTTTACTTTGCCGACACCGCATTTGCACAGGACAACCTCTTTTCCTTCCCATTGCCCTTCATAGTATGTAATGCCGGTCTTGCGCGTCTTACGCGCAAGATCCATGCCTTCTTTATACAACGTGATCTCTTCGTCCATCGCTCCAATAATTCCGATTCTCATATCTGCTCCCCTTATTCCGTTTCTTCCTGCGGTTTACGCTCTGCACTTGCTTTAGTGGACTGCCGCTCTTCAATACGGTGCGGCAGAATTACGATATGATTCTCCACTTTTTCATTGTTCATATATTTGGTTAGCAGACGCATCGCTACAGCCCCGATGTCATACATTGGTTGTACTACCGTCGTCAGGCGCGGACGTACCATTTCAGCCAAACGAATGTTATCAAAACCGATAACGTCTACATCTTCCGGCACACGCAGACCGCGGTCTTGAATTCCATGAATCACACCGACCGCCATCTCGTCGCTCGCCGCAAAAATCGCCGTCGGCTGCTCGACCAGTGACATAAACTGATCCGCTGCTGCCAGTCCCGATTCATAGCGGAAATTACCGTTATACACATAGCTGTCTTTAAAAGACAGTCCTGCCTCATCAAGCGCTCTCTTATACCCTTCAAAACGGCGCATGCCTGCCAGCGGATCAATAAGCGGTCCGGTTACCATGGCGATGCGCTTATGACCTTTCTCGATTAAATATTTGGTTGCATCATAGCCAGCCTCATAATGGCTGATGTCTACGGACGGAAGTTGTCCCGTCGGATCTTTTGTTCCGGCAAGTACGATTGGCACGGACGCAGTCGTAAACACCTGCATATGATTCTCGGTAATTTCCCGGCCCATGAATACAATGCCGTCCACTTGCTTTTCTAACAGCGTGTTCGTCAAATGCAATTCCCGTTCAATCCGTTCATCTGAATCGCACAGAATAATATTATATTTATACATGCTGGCGATATCATCAATTCCGCGCGCTAGCTCCGCAAAAAACGGACTTGCAATGTCTGGAATAATCACACCAACCGTGGTTGTCCGCTTGCTCGCAAGGCCCCGCGCCACTGCGTTCGGGCGATAACCCAACTGCTCAATCGCCGCAAGCACTTTCTTCCTTGTGGAAGGTTTCACATTCGGGTTCCCGTTTACGACACGAGAAACGGTTGCCATCGAAACACCTGCTTCTCTTGCCACATCATAAATTGTAACTGGCAATCGTAATTCCTCCTACTGCTATAATTTTATGAACTGTACTACTGAGTTTTCATTCATTTTCATAATTTTTCACTTATCATATTATAAATTTTCTATGTATGCAATCGGATTCACACAAACTTTATACAAAATAGAAACAGACAAACCTTTTTCGTATAACAGGTTTGTCTGCAAACATGTCACCGCTCTCTTTTATTCCCGATATACGGTCCGACGGCGCCCCGGCTAATCGCTTTGTGCGCAATAATCCAGCGTTCATTTTCATTGTTTTTCATCATTGTGTATTGAATGCGATATTTCTGTCCTGTTTCGATCGTACCCAGATATTCGACAATCGCCGTATTTTTGTAGTACGATGTGACGCGCGCTTCCGGCAATTTCATGGATAACGGACTAATTTGACGAAAAGTCGGATTCGTCGCCAATTCCTGACCCGGTATGGAGTAGCTTAAATCGATGGTTTCATGCGTAAGCTGTGTGGACAACTGTTCACTCCAATTTTGGGCATAGTAGTCGTGCATCTGTTTTTTAGTTGTGAAATCGAGGTACGTATGGATCGGCTGATTTTTAATATAGGCGATCTTTGTGCGCTGTGTCGCGCGCTGTACTTTTTGCTCCGCTTCCCGGATCGCATTCAATAGCTCCTGACGCTGAGCCGTCGTTATCTTTGGGATTTTGTGTTCGAATGACATCGGACCTTCGATCGGCGTTTTGCCGTATTCACTTTGGATTTTCTGTCCGCCGCACCCGGCAACGGCAAACAATATCGTAAGAAGCATGATGAAAATGATTTGTGGCTGTGTATGCTGTCGCGGCATATGCGTCACCCTGTCTTCATAGAGAATGTTGTTTTTAGGGTGCGCGCTTGTTGCGTTTTTTATGTGTGAAGATGCGGTGAGAAAAACTCGCGGGCGTTGCCGCTCGTCCTTTTTCCTCAAAGAAGCCAAACAGCCGCTTTGTGTCGCTCCGGTCGGACCGACAAAACATCCGGGTCGTTCAGGGATGGAGACAGTTGCCGGTCTTTGTCTCCCTCCGCTTCACACGCTCCACATGGAAAAAGTAACGTTTGGCACACGCCTCGCGAGTTTTTTCTCGCTTACGAATGGAGGGAAAGTATATTTTGCTTTATCACTGTAAAGCAAAATATACTTTCCTATACCAACACAACAACCGCTGGAATTCTCCAGCGGTTGTTTATCTACTATAATGTTGGTACGCTTTGTTTATAGAGGCCGGATTCGCGCAGTTTAGAGACGAATTCGTTAAACTGCGGAATATTGATTTGCTGCTTGGCATCAGAAAGCGCAACATCCGGGTCCGGGTGCACTTCGATCATCACGCCATCCGCACCTACAGCTAAAGCAGCCTTCGCTGTCGGTAACAGAATGTCGCGGCGTCCTGTAGAATGTGTTACATCGACAAATACTGGCAGGTGTGTCTCCTGCTTCAATATCGGAACGGCAGAGATATCGAGCGTATTCCGCGTCGCTTTCTCGTATGTGCGAATACCGCGCTCACATAGCATAACCTGATCATTTCCGCCCGATACGATATACTCGGCAGCATAAATAAATTCTTCAATCGTAGCGGATAATCCACGCTTGAGCAGCACCGGCGTCTTCACTCGGCCCGCCGCTTTAAGCAACTCGAAGTTCTGCATATTGCGCGCACCAATCTGAATGACATCGACATACCGGGTTGCCATTTCGATATCGGCCGGGGTTACGATTTCGCTCACAACCTTCAGACCGAACTCATCGGCAACCTGCCGCAGAATTTTCAGGCCCTCTTCACCGAGGCCCTGGAAATCGTAAGGAGATGTTCGCGGTTTAAACGCACCGCCGCGCAGCAGCGTAACACCGTTCGCTTTGAGCGCTTCCCCTACCTGGCGTACCTGTTCATACGATTCTACCGAACATGGTCCTGCCACCAGCACAGGATCTCCGCCACCGACCTGTGCGGTCCCCAGAGTGACAACGGTATCCTCCTGCTTTTTCTTGCGGCTCACGAGCAACGCTTTGCTGTTGTCGTCTTTTTGCAGTTCAAGAGAGGCCTTGAAGATTTGTTTAAACAGATGCTGGATTGTGCCATCCTCGAACGGACCTTTGTTGTTCTCGATAATGAGGTTCAACATCTGACGTTCGCGCTCAGGGTCAAAACGGTTAATTCCCTGCTTCAGCTTTATCTTTCCGATTTCCTGCACCATCTCAGCTCGTCTGTTAATCAGCTCCAGAATCTGCAAATTGACTGCGTCGAGATCGCTGCGAAGCTGCTCTAACTTTTCGTTGCTCATCTTCTCTCCACCTCTTGTTCTTTTTTCAAATAATTTTCAAAAAAATATTTAAAGTGTATTATAACTTATTCTTTTTGCTTTGTCAGCCTTTCTATAAAAATAAGAGAAAGGAATTTCTTCTCCTGTCGCGAATACCTTACATAGTTCCTAAAACGTCAAAGAGAGATGCTTTATTATTGGAGGAGTTGCAAGGTATGTACGAAGAGACTAAAAACCATATATTTGCGCTGGATATCGGCACGCGCAGCGTCGTCGGCCTCCTTGTTTCACCTGCCCCCGGCGGTAAATTCACCGTTCTCGGCTATGAGCGCGAAGAACACGAAGAGCGTTCGATGCTGGACGGTCAAATCCATGATGTCGTGGCTGTGGCCGATGTTATTATCCGGGTTAAACAACGGCTGGAATCGAAATTGAATGTTACATTAACGGACGTGGCGGTAGCCGCCGCCGGTCGTTCGCTTCATACGCAGCGCACCCTGGTCACTGAAGATATTTCCGGACTCGGACAACTTACACACAACCATATCGTTGCGCTTGAGTTATCTGCCGTTCAGCAGGCACAGCGTATGCTGGCCAGGGAACATAAGATAAATGATTTCAATCAATATTATTGTGTGGGCTACAGTGTCGTCAACTACTACCTGGATGGGGAGATGATCGGCAGTTTGATGGACCAGCGAGGCAACGAGGCCCGGGTAGAGGTCATTGCCACCTTCCTGCCACGTATGGTAGTGGACTCCCTCATCGCCGCACTGAAACGGGCCGATTTGAACATGCTGGCGCTCACGCTTGAGCCAATTGCTGCGATTAATGTACTCGTACCTTCTACCATGCGCCGCTTGAATGTCGCGCTCGTCGATATCGGTGCAGGTACGTCGGATATCGCCATTACAGGGGACGGGACCGTGATCGCTTACGGCATGGTGCCGGCCGCGGGAGATGAGATTACTGATGCGCTTAGTCAAGCATATCTGCTCGACTTTAATATAGCGGAAGAAGTCAAACGCAAATTGTCCACACAGGAAGAGGTTACATTCTCCGATATTCTGGGCATGGAGCATACCCTTACTCAGAACGAAGTCATCAGTCAAATCGAAGACGCAATCAACAACCTGGCTGATTTAATCAGCGATCGTATCTTGGAATTGAATAGCAAGCCGCCGCAAGCAGTCATGCTGATCGGCGGGGGGAGCCTAACCCCGAATTTGCCGCAAAAAGTGTCAGAGCGACTTAGCCTCCCGCAGGCACGTGTAGCTGTGAGGGGCGTAGACGCCATCCAGTCTTTTACGGATAAAGCCGATCTGAGCGGACCTGAATTCGTCACCCCGCTTGGTATCGCAGTGGCAGCCAAGAAGCATCCGATTAAATATTTAACCGTATATTTGAATGAAGAACCACTGCGTATTTTTGATTTGAAACAAATGACCGTAGGAGATGTGCTGTTGTACGCGGGTGTGGATATCAAACGCTTGCACGGACGCCCCGGACTTGCCATGACTGTACATATGAACGGAAAATTGAAAATAATTCCCGGAGGACATGGAACCGCGCCTCAAATCCTGCTGAACGGAAATCCCGTTCAATTGGATGCGCCGATACAAGCAGAGGATCGCTTAGTCTTTACACCGGGACAGGATGGAACATCTGCCACGGCGAAACCGATTGAACTTGCGGAAGATGAAAGTGTGGACACGCTTGATGTAATGCTAAATGATACGCCTTTATCTCTGTCTCCGATGGTGATGATTAACGGGCAGGAAGCCGCCTGGGATACACCGCTGAAAGACAGGGACCAGATAGAAATCCGTCGGCCCTCCACGCTGCGGGAGGTGTTAACAGCCGCACAAGCATATACACCAAATATGGAAATGCAACAGTTCCAGTTTACCGTTAACGGAAGAATCATGCGGCACGAATACGCTATGTATTCATTTTTCATAAACGGGCGGAAAGCACAATTAGACGATAAGATACAGAAAAACGATCAGATTGTCTATCATATGCAGGCATCAGCATCATTGCCTTCGATTGCCGATGTGCTTCCGGTCGAGGAGCAGACCGCAGTGAATACGATTGTGACATTTAACGGAAAGACGCTGCAAATTCCGACAAGCGAGACGGAAATCTACCTGGACGGGGAGCGTGCTCAACTCTCGGATCCCATTCGCGCAAATGCAGCCATTACCTTGAAGGTACGTTTCAAGCGTGAGCCGGTATTCAGCGATGTGTTCCGTTACGTCAGCGACAACCTGCACGCTACCGAGCCGGGAAAAAAACTCGTCATCACCATCAACGGTGCTCCAGCCTCCTTCCAGGACCCCATCAAAACCGGAGACATACTGGAGTTTGAATGGAAATAGCATGCACAGGAGAGAGAAAAGAATGAGAATACGATTTTAATGTAGAAAAAGGCGAACGCCTTTTTCTTCCCTGGCTCTCATTTCCTCTTTCTCTCCTTCTTTTCTCACGATTTTCACAGAAAAAGAGGGGCACAGCATTACGCAGACATTGCTGTGCCCCTCTTTTTTATGCGATAGCTTCCTTCAGGTTTTTCTCCGTAATATTCCAGTGCGATGTATGCCACACGACGCTGCCGTCTTTCACATAGAGTACCTGGGGAGATTCGTGCTTAACGCCGAAACGTTCGGCGATTTCGTTCGATACCGGACGGGCGGTTTGCACGATAACAAGTCCCCACGGCTTCATTCCTTCATGCTTGGCATATTGCATAAACTCATTATATGCTTGGCTGCTAATCGGGCATGTCGTACTATGCTTCAGCAGTACGACCTCCGCATTTTCCTCCAGGAATTGATTTAACTCTTCAATTGTTGTTAGCTCTTTCACTTTTTCTCTCTCTCCTTTCGTTTCATTTGCTTCCTATTCTATATTACCCTTTTTTTCTCATGCCATAAATACAAAAAGCCGTCTGTATGCATAAGGCACACAGTGGCTTCGCCTTTACTGTCCTGCTTGCTGTTTCGCTTCCGTGTGAGCCGACGATGCTTCCGCCGCCTGCCAGGCGGTCACTACCTGCTGCAAATTCCGGTTGGCCTGACTCGCCTGAGTAGCTACCTGTCCGATTTCATCAGGAAGCGCATAGCGCGGTGCGGTCCAGCCGCTGGCAGTCATCACCTGGGCGACTTCCGCTACATTTTGTATCGAATGGTTCAACAGTTGCTGGAAGCCCTGGCTGAGTTCAGGACAACTTGTCTCGGTAATCGTCTGCGCATAGGCCATGACCATCATTTTCTCATGTGCCAGCAATTCCTCTGCAATCTGTTTGTCCGTCACAGGCATGCCCCTCGCTCCTTCCCTACTGAATTCCCTGCGGCGGATGTTGATGCTGATTCAGCATCTGACAGAGAAGTTGATAATTTTTCTGGTGACGCGTCGCCATCTGTCCACACACTTCCCTAAGTTCGGCGGTTACAACTTGTGACACCGCATTCATGTACGTCTTGCACAGCATTTCTTCCTGACTCATCCTCGCTTCCAGCTGTACCAATTCGGCAGCAGTTAGAGGCTCCATCCGCATCTTCTGCACCATACTTTCAACCTCCGAAAATAAAGATCCAACTGTACAACGTATAGTTTCTCCAAATTTTCTTAAGCTCCTCATACAAATCCTGTCAATAATAATTGAGATATTTCACAGAATCGTGCATAATAAGTAAGGTTGAGGTTATGAAAACAGGTTGTGTAAGATTTCAGAAGAGGTGGTTACAGACATGAAAAAAACAGTAGTGGTAATGCAGGGCGATCAAACAGGACAAGAACTTCTCGATGAAGCGCTGCGCGTGCTCCAACCAGAAGTTATCGGCTTTGATATCGAGCTTGAAACATATGATTTAAGTCTTGAAAACCGCAAAAGAACGAATAACGAAGTCGTACATGAAGCAGCCCGCGCTATGAAACGGACAGGCTTCGGTCTGAAGGCTGCGACCATCACACCGGAAGAAAAAGGATCTGTAGGAAGCCCGAATGCGATTCTCCGTCGCGAAATCGACGGAAAAGTCATCCTGCGGACCGGCCGCCGTATTCCCGGCATTCGTCCGGTAGCTGGTGCATACGCTCCGATTTCCGTTGTACGCATGGCCGTAGGCGATGCATACGGTGCAAAAGAATGGCGTGAAGGCGAAGGCGTAGACGAAGTAGCGTACCGCACGGAAAAAGTCGATCGTAAAACATGCCGCGCCGTAGCGGAATTTGCGTTCCGTCATGCACAAAAAACAAACGCCAAAGTATTCGGCGGTCCGAAATATACGGTAAGTCCGGTATACGAAGGCATGCTGAAAGAAGAAATGGACGCTGCAAGCAAGCGCTACCCGACCGTGCAATACGAACCGCAGTTGATCGATGCAACGTATGCACTGCTCCTGTCTTCCGCAGGCGATGCCATGGTTATTCCAGCGTTGAACCGCGACGGCGACTGCTTGAGCGACATGGTACTGCAGATGTTCGGATCTATCGCAGGTGCGGAATCTGTACTGCTTGGATTCGACGAAGAGTTCAATACGCAAGCCGTTATGGTAGAAGCTCCTCACGGTACGGCTCCGACACTCCAGGGCAAGAACATTGCCAATCCAATGGCCATGATTCTCGCTTGCGCCTCTCTGCTCACCTACTTCCATGAGCAAAAAGCCACGATGGCCTCTCGCGCTATTTATGAAGCAACAATCGAAGCTGTAAGTCAAGGCGTTCGCACGGCTGACCTTGGAGGCAGCGCAACGACAAGCGAATTCACGGATGAAGTGATTCAACGCGTGAAAACAAAACTCGATGTATGGTCTACCATGCAGAACTTCTAATTTTATGTAATCTTTTATATAATAAGCAAGAGGTCCATTCCTTACCTGGTGAGGATGGACCTTTTGCACTTCCTGGTTTAGAAAGGATAGATGCAGTGTGAGGTTTGCAAAACGGATTATCTCAACCGGCTTTGCCATCTTGCTCCTCTGCTCATTCGTTCTTCTTACCAATAATACGTCCGCCGATTTCTCTTATCGGGTTACGAGTATTTTGATGAGCGATTACAAGCTGAATGTGCAGGGATGGGTCGAAGATGTAAAACCATCGGTCACGAAAAAACAATACGAGCATGCGACGTACACATACTATAATTACCGCAGCGGAAAACGTTCATTTCGCTTAATAACGGTGGAAATCGATAACGGGGACGTTATGTATTTTGCAGAAAATCATGTGACAAGCGAGGCGAATCGGGTCTCTCTGCGCATCACGGCAAAAGATGGGAACCCGCAGGAGATTTATTCGTTTCTTCCCGGAAAGCCGTCCGCATGGCAAAAACTGACCGAAATGCCTGATTCTCTGAATGCGCCTACATATGCAGAAGGGGAGAAGCTATCGTATCGTATCGGCAAGACCGAGGTATACCGGCCGCTGGGTCATACAGTATTCGAAGAGATGCCTTATTACTCTCCCAGTGTAACCGTGCGAAAAAAAAGCAAGGACATGGAATATGAGGCTGTGCTCCCTGCCGACAGCACATCCATGAGCACGAACTGGGGGATTCTCTCGGGCCCTCCTCTGATAAATTGGAGCGAACAAAAAGCATACAAAAAAGCGTTGGACATCGAATTCGATCAGGATAAAAAGCTTCGGGGAGACGGTGCCTATACAATGATTCCAAAGAATTACGAGCCAGCAACCGAGACGGCGTTTTACCGAAATCCCAGCAATGGCGAAGGACTTCGTGCGAATGAATTTGTCTCCCAACCCTCTATGGGCAAGCTGTTTACCGATATCTCCACCCATCTGGCCTATACTGCGGTAGCCGCACAAAACGAAGAAGGATATTGGCCGACCTATCCTCGTTCCAAATGGCTTAATAAAGAATACCGCATCGGCTACGCTTATATGGATAACCGGCGAAACGCAGACAATGCAACATTCCTGCTGCGCTACCTGCAGCAGAAACCGGATTCAGCGGTTCGGCAAGCGTTAAACAAATGGGACAGCTATCTGCTTCGATATATCGACAGATACAACCAGCAGGTAGACGGTCGCACAATCAGCTTTATTCCTGATTATGTCGGCCATGAAGGCAGCAGGCGCACACATACGTCGCTTAACCACCTGGCGGCCAATATGAATTATCTACTTGAAGCGTATCTGTATGACCGGGATCCCGCCAAGAAAAAAGCGGCTGAAAAACTGTACGCAGCATTGGAAGTCACCAATCAAAAGTGGATTCGTCCGGACTCTAACTTCTATTACGCGCTTACGCCTTCCTTCTCGCCTTATCCGGCGGAGGACTATTATAAACTAACGCGCGACGACTTGCTCCATTCGCAAACGCTGCTGGTTCTGCTTCACGGACAGCGCAGTAAAACGCTGCAATATTTAATCGAGCAAAAGGAAAAATGGATAAACGCCCATCCGGCACCGGAAGTGAAATTTCCAGAAATCAAAACCCCCTGACCGCTCGGCAATCAGGGGGTTCTTTACGTGTGTTTATGCTTTTTTGTTCTTTCTTTTTGAAGCAACAAACATGACGGTTAACAAAATGAGCGGAATCGCCATGGACCCGATTAATCCAAATATTGCAATTTGTTGTCCACCCATACGAGCGTACCCCCCTGTGCTAATTTGATTCCATTGTAATAAAAAGAGGCAGGCTGCGTCTACCGCGATCCCGTTCATTTTACACAGGTAGCCCTGTCTTTTTAATCAATTGTAAAACTTTCTTCACATTTTTCAGTTTGCCTTCGCTGCAACGCTTTTACGATTTGACGCAGCCACCGCGTATCCCCAAGCGACTTTACAAGCAGATATAAGTCGAGCCATTCGTCAACGGTAAACGGCTTCCCCGAAGTGCGGTTTTTCAGCATCATACGAGTAAACGCCGAATGTTCAGCAAATGAAATCGCCCTTTCTTCTTTCGATGTATGAAGGCGCTGCAGACACTGCTTTAAATCTTCTTTCACCTGCTCTACCAGCTCATGATGTTCGCAGTAGCAGCATCGGTATATAGGCACATGTTCAATTTGGGTATGATTCATATACACTAGTTTGCGCAAATATAAATGCATCACATGGCCGCAGCGGGCACATTGTTTCTCCATTGCCAGTTCCCCTTTCCCGTCACACACTGTCGGTTTGCCTTATATGTATTCAGGGAAAGGGCGGTTTAACCCTCTTTAATAACGAGCGTTAATTTTTCGACATGCCGGACAGATCGCCACTCTTGCCGCGCTGCCCTCCTCATTTTCCACTGTATATCCTTTCAAACTTTCATTCGAATCACAATACATACACTCGGAAGAGAAATCCATGTCAAAGTTCGCTTTCCAGGCAAATGGCTTGAAAACTTGACCGATGCCAATCCATTGCGACATTTCGCTCATTTTGCAACCTCCTTGCATTCACCAGCATTCTTTTCTTCGATATTTTCTATCATGAACAATAACTATCTGCTTTATACGAATTGCAAGAAAATAATTACTTTCACATTGTCCCATCCGCCACATACACTGTATAGATAACGTTTATGTATCGACGCCAATACTGTGTTCAAACCACAAAAGGATATCGATACATCTGTATGTAATTCATACTGGCAGGAAGGAGGAAAGTGATTGAAACGAAAAACCGCTCATGTAACCAGAACATTCCGTAAACCTTCCCACATGCATCCCGCTAACTTCTTCGTTCCTATCGTGGAAAAAACAACACCGGCCATCATCTCTATCACTACGGAAGACTATGTTGTAAATCGAAAAATGTCACAAATCCTGCACCACTTTCTGTTTCCCAATTCCCAGGCACCCGGAAAAGAGGTGCGCCGCAGCTTCGGCACCGGCTTTATTATTCATCCGCGGGGATATGTGCTCACAAGCGAACATGTCATTCACAATGCTAAAACCATTTACGTCAAGCTGGCTTCCGGCGAAACAAAGCCAGCAGAGGTTATGTGGAGCGACCAAAAGCGCGATCTCACCCTTCTCCGTATCACAACAGTACGCGGCCCGCTTCCCGTACTCCCGCTCGGCTCTTCCACTGAAGTCCAAGTAGGTGAAATGGTCATCTCCATCGGCAATCCGCTCGGGCTTGAGAATACCGTAACCACCGGTATTATTAGCGCAAAAAACCGGCCGGTACAAATCGCCGGCCGGAAATACGAAGATATTATTCAAACGGATGCCGCCATTAATCCTGGAAACAGCGGCGGACCACTTATCAATATGAACGGCGAAGCGATCGGCATGAACGCCTTTATCATCCGGGACAACCATGGGCTTGGTTTCGCTATCGGGATTGACAGTATCAAACCGCTCATCCGTAAATTTCTGTAGACATTTATTCGTACGACGTGCTGACAAACTCCACATCCGGATTCTTCTCTTTCGCCCAGCGCTCGGCGAACTCATTCTCCAGTAATACCACCAATCTTCCTTCCCGGTCGCGCACTACCAGGCTTCCCCCGTATTGAATCAAATTCAATTCATGTTCTTTCTTATTTCCTTTTACCCAGCGGGCCAGTGAATAGCCTAACGGTTGAATTTCAACCTCCACGCCGTATTCGCCCCGCATCCGGTGTTCGAACACCTCGAGCTGCAACTGGCCCACGACGCCAAGAATCAGCGTCTCGGCGCCGGGGGCAGCCGTAGTGAAATACTGGACAGCCCCTTCTTCCGTCAGCTGCTGCATCCCTTTATGGAATTGCTTATGCTTCATTGCGTCTTTAGCACGTACTCGCGCAAAAATTTCCGGCGAGAAATGCGGAATGCCGGCAAAATTAAACGTCTGGTTTCCTTCTACCAGCGTATCCCCGATTCCGAATGTACCCGGATCGAACAATCCAATAATATCCCCCGGGTATGCTTCTTCGACAATGTTACGTTCCTGCGCCAGGAATTGCTGTGGTTGAGATAACTTGATGCGTTTACCGGTACGAACATGCTGCACCGCCATGCCGCGGTTGAACGTACCCGATACAATCCGCAAAAAAGCGATGCGGTCACGGTGAGCCGGATTCATGTTAGCCTGGATTTTGAATACAAAGCCGGAAAACTTGCCGCTATCCGGCTGTATCAGTCCTTTGTCGCTCATGCGCGGCGCCGGACTTGGCGCAAGACGAAGGAAATACTCGAGGAATGACTGCACCCCGAAATTGGTCAGCGCACTGCCGAAGAAGACAGGCGTAAGTAAGCCTGTGCTGACTTTCTCCATGTCAAACGGGTCGCCCGCAATGTCTAAAAGCTCGATATCTTCTTCAAGCTTCGCATACAGCGTTTCCCCGATGATTGCTTTCACTCTGGCATTGCTTTCCCCATCCTGAAATGCAGGAATAATATTGCGTTCCTTCTCCCCGCGCTTAAACAGCTCAACCCACTGCTTCTCCCGGTCATATACGCCGTGAAAATCGATCCCTGATCCGATCGGCCAGTTCATCGGACACGAACGGATGCCAAGCACCTCTTCCAGTTCCTCAAGAAGCTCCAGCGGATCTTTCGCATCGCGATCCATTTTATTGATGAATGTGAAGATTGGAATCTTCCGCATGCGGCATACTTCAAACAGCTTAATCGTCTGCGGCTCTACCCCTTTGGCCGCGTCAATCAGCATCACCGCGCTATCGGCCGCGGTCAATGTACGATATGTGTCTTCGCTGAAATCCTGGTGTCCGGGCGTATCCAAAATATTGACCGCATACCCGTCATAGGAGAATTGCATTACGCTGGATGTGACGGAAATACCGCGCTGCTTCTCAATCTCCATCCAGTCAGATGTGGCCTGCTTCGATTTGCGGCTTTTGACCATCCCCGCAGTATGAATCGCACCACCGAAATACAACAGCTTTTCGGTCAGCGTCGTTTTTCCGGCGTCCGGGTGCGAGATGATCGCAAATGTTTTTCTTGTTTCTTGCTTAGCCATATATGTAAAAAAGCCTCCGTTTTCTTGAGTTTGCAACACATTTAACTATACCATGTTTCCTTGCCGCAAAAAAGAAAAAGAGAACGCCTCCTCGGAAGCATTCTCTTTCTGTGCAGTACGCTCTGTTAACGGAACGGCGCAGTGACTGAGCGGCCGATATCGCGAATGAGTACGGCAATATCCCGGCCGGTTGTGCGCAGCGCATTTGCCCCCATTCCGCCCATCCGATCGCTCAACGTACGTATACGCTGTGTCAGTGTTTTGTCTGCGGTGACGTGAACGGCGTACCCGGGTTCAGCACGCTTAACGGCTTCATATACGCTGCGCTCTAACATTTTCATATTGGACGCCGTGCTCCCTTCGATCCCGATAACCGCGTCATTTCCATGCACAACCACAGTAGCGCGGGTCACCCCGTTTACATTCGACGCAATCCGGGCTATGCGTTCAGCTACCTGTTGGTTCTGCTGTGCCGTCCCATCAGGACGAACGCCATAAGCGTTATAACGGTCAGGAACAGCATTCGGGTACGGATACAGACGCGCCATATCGGGACGCAGCCCATAGTACTGTGTACCATATGGACGAATGCCGAGATTGTCGTTCATCGTCGTGCCGTTTGTATTATACTGGTTCAAACGGTACGTTTCGGACTGTGTTCTCGCCGCGTTATCCGTTCCGGTACGCGGCCCGCAGGCGGCAAGCGTGCCGGCCATCGTCAGGGCAAGCGAAGCGGCAACAACCATTTTTACCGGTTTGTACATAGATAGGTCACTCCCATCTTTCGTTTGTGCAGCTAAAACAGAAGTCACCGTGAAAATAAATGGCAAAGGGCCGGAATTTATCGTTCCTACCTTTTTTTCCTGCGTTATCCTCTGTTAGGATAATTAATGGCCGGGTTCACTTGGCTGAGAAATACTAGAAAGAGCGTCGCCCGCCTCATTCTGGTAAATATCCTGAACTGCCAGGTCACCTAGAGCGACAATGCCTACGACCTGGTTATTATCAACAACCGGCAAACGGCGAATTTGATTTTTTGCCATAAGGGCAGCCGCCTCATGTACGTCCATTTGTGCCGGTGCCGTAACGATATTGTGCGTCATGATATCGCGCACCTTTGTCTGGCTGTCGCGATTCTGAGCTGAAGCGCGGATCGCGATATCACGGTCTGTAATCATCCCTACGCACTGACCGTTTTCCACAACCGGAACAGCTCCCACATTGTAGCTGTTCATGATGTTTGCCGCTTCCTGAAGCGTTTGGTTCGGCTGTACCGTAGCCACCTGACGGGTCATGATATCCTGTAAACGTTGTGACATTTTTTTCCCTCCCGTGTGCGTATGTCGGATTCAGGTGAATCCTTTTATAGCGTGATAAATAAAGATAAAATGTATGCGTGGGTAATTCTGCAAAGGAGGGCTGCTGTGAAGGTTTTACTTTTATTTCTTACACTGTGGGTTGGCCTTGGAACATGGGGACTTTCTCCCGTGTCAGCGGCCGACGGCAAACTGGCCGGCAAAAAGATTGTGTTGATTCCGCTGGACAGCCGACCTGTGAATACTGAATACATAACAATGCTCGGGGAAATAAGCGGAACGTCCGTCGTCTACCCGAAGGAAGGGATGGATGAATACAAGCGGTCTGCCGACTATCCAAAAATAAAAGCATTCTTAATGCGCGAACTCCCCAAAGCAGACGCTGTCTTTATCTGCGTACCTCAGTGGCTGAACGGGAGCCTAATCGAAGGAAGACATACAATGAGCTACATTTTGAATGGCCATCGGCTAGATGATTTGAAATCCATCCTATCTGCCTATAAAGACAAAAAAGTGTACCTCATCGGGCTTATCCCCCGGGAAAAACCTTCCTATGCAGGCGCTGCTTTTTCTTATGCGACGGAACTTACGCAGTACGGACGCAAGTACGCACAGTACATGCTGTCCAAGACGGAAGTTAGCCGCAATTATATGCTGTATTTTCTGCGCAAACTGGAAAGCTCAATTCCATCTATGTACGTGAAGGATTATTTACGTTTATTTAATGAAAACGCGCGGGTTTTATATATACTGTCCGATTGGGCTAAGGCCGGTCTCGTCGATGAAGTAGTTATCGGCACCGATGATACAAGCGACATTGGATTACCGAAACTCAACGAGTGGAGAATCCGTCAGTACTGCCGCGAACAGGGGATTCGCAATGTTCATATTATGACAGGAGCGGACGATATTACCGCTCTTCTGCTGGCACGATACAAAAATGAGGTGACCGGCTCTGCATCCCGCTATGACATTACCTTCTCCCATGAAGGATTAAAAAGCAAAATCAAGGCATACGACGGGCAGCCTTTGAACGAAGTCATCCGGGATAAGATCGCGTTCGTTCAACCTGAGGAGCCAGTGAACAGTGTACCTGCCTCCCTGTCGCTCTATATCCATTCACACGAAGAATCCATTGAAAAGCTCAAACGCTGGATTCATGAAAACCCTGGACGTGTACGCGGCGTGGCCGACGTATCGTACGCAGGCTTCCTCGATACGGTTTGGATGGAGAACTATCTGCGGCAGCAGCTTTCCCGCGAGATTGATAGCTTTGCGGCGTGGAATACGAGCGGTAATACACTGGGTCTGCTTGTGGCTCACATGGAGATGATCCGCGATCAGCCAACCTGGAATACTGCGCACGAGAAATGGCTGACGCTTCGCTATGCTGAAGATTATTATTATAACGTTATTAAACGTTACGAATTTGCGATGCGTTACCCTTCCACTATGGAGCTTTCACCTAATGAAGAAGAAGCGTTAATGAAAGAGGTTGAGACGCAAACAAATAAATTTCTGACTACTCTTTCCCTTGCCACGCGCAGAGACGGACATCAAGAATCTGTACCTGTTCCTATTCGCGTTGAAAAAGCCGCACTTCCATGGCACCGCATTTTTGAAATTCGCTATATATGGAGGTAAAAAAAGACGGACATCCCCAATCCGTATCGGAGATGTGCGTCTTTTTTCATTTTGCCTTCGCTGTTGTAATAATCTTTGCGATTTCCGGGATTTTCATATTGCTGCTAAGATCATACGTACCGAAACGTACCGAACCCATAAGGCTGAAATCATTTAAATACTTCAACAGCACTTTTTTATCCTTGATAATATGGACCTCCTGCAGCTTATCAGCCACTTCTTCCGGACTCATGCCTTTCCCGATTACCAGGCGATATGTGTATACTTTCTCCTCAGGCTGTACCGCCGGTTTCGGCTGCGGCTGTTGACTTGCTGCCGTGTTTGCCAGAGACGGAGCAGGCATTTGGATTTCTTTGATTGGCTGACTTGCAGGATCCTGCTTCTGCACGCTCTCAGCCTTGGCTTTCTTCTCAGGCAGCTCCCTGTAATAAACGAACGACAGTACTGCGGTTGAAAATAAGATGCCGGCGGCGAACCCGCGCAATCCTTGCTTTGTTACTTTAAGCACCCTCTTTTTTCTCCTTTATGCTTTCTTTCGCGTGGCGATTGTCTGCAATCTTTCGATTCGCCTGCGCACCCAGCGTATTCTGTACCTGGTGGATTTCTTTAAGAATCTGAATGGACAGATTCTCTACCTTCTCTTCCAACTGTCCGGCCTGATCTTTCTCCTTATAAAAGGAGTAAATGAGAATCCCAATACCAAGCAAAAGTAAGCCGATAATTGTATACTCCATAGTTTCCTCCATTCATTCGTTTATTTGTTCGTTCCCGGATGCATGTTTTTCTGCCTTTTCCTTTATACCATACCTACATGAAAATACAAGGGAAAATCGACACTGAAACCGTTTTCTCCCATTTTGTTACACGAATTTTGTCGAATAATGCATTCGTCCTTTTTTGAAAAAAAACTGTACTTTGTACAAACCGTCCTCCCATATCTATAGGAAAGGTTAAACACATCGAAAGGAGCGCAAGCACATGCATACGTTTCGCAAAAAGTATCGCGTATACGCAAGCCCGTGTGATCCATGTCCGCCGATGACCAGAAAAACATATGAAACTCCGCCGCAGTTGTATATGGGCTTTCAGCCCTATGGATTGCCACAATACCCACCAGCAGAGGCACTATGTCTAGGGACTCTATGGCCCGCTCTGTATGCCCCGTACCAAAACCCGTATAAAGACAAACACGGCAAGGGAGGGGGAGACGCATGAAGCAGACGGATGAACAGTACCGTGACCTTTTGCTCGAAATCCAACAGGTTGACTTTGTTATTATTGAGTTGAATTTGTATCTTAATACCCACCCGCATGACCATGCAGCTATTGCACAATACAACGAGTATGTACAGCGCAGCATGCAACTGAAAAAGAATTTCGAGGCAATATATGGTCCGTTGACCAGTTTTGGTTACAGCTATTCCCCTATCCCTTGGAAATGGAAGGATGCTCCCTGGCCCTGGCAAGTATAGTATCAAAAAATGAAGGTAAAGGAGGCGAGCGGATTTGTGGTTTTATGAAAAAAAACTGCAGTATCCGGTACGGGTAAGCAAATGTGATGTGCGGATGGCAAAATTCTTAATCGAACAATACGGAGGCGCGGACGGAGAGCTGGCCGCAGCGCTGCGTTATCTAAATCAGCGCTATACAGTGCCCGAAAAAGTCATTGGAGTTCTAAATGATATCGGAACGGAAGAACTCGCTCACCTGGAGATGATTGCGACAATGGTGTATAAATTAACGAAAGATGCCACGCCTGAAGAATTGGAAAAAGCCGGACTCGGAGCGCATTACGCTAATCATGATAAAGCGCTGTTTTATCATAACGCTGCCGGTGCCCCATGGACTGCGACTTATATACAGGCCAAAGGCGATCCAATCGCCGATTTGTACGAAGATATCGCCGCCGAAGAAAAAGCACGCGCTACATACCAGTGGCTGATTAACATGACAGATGATCCGGATTTAATGGATTCACTCAACTTCCTGCGTGAACGCGAAATCGTCCATTCTCAACGCTTCCGTGAAGCGGTAGAGATTCTAAAAGAAGAGCGGGACAGAAAAAAAGTTTTCTAGTAGTAACACGCAATATAAAGAAATAAGAAGCAAGGCAGCTATTTTCTTCTCTCTCCCATCTGCACGCTCAGCGAGAGAAGAAAAAGGCTATCCTTGCTTCCCTGTTTCTTTCACCTTTTCGTTTTCCTACAAAACTATACACCGTTTCCTGGATTTAGCTCCACCATTCCGTTTTTTTCTCGATGGAAACGCGGCGCGATTCGCGGACCATGTTGGACCTGCCGATGTAGACAAGGCCCACAAGCCCGTCTTTTTCTCCGAGTCCGAATACTTCCTTCATAACCGGATGGTAACTTGCGGCCCCGGTCCGCCAGATAGCGCCGTAGCCTAACGCATGGGCTGCCAGCAGCATGTTCTGAATGCTCGCGGCGACTGCGGCGAATTCCTCCGACTCTATCACGTATTCATCCTCGTGCGGCAGACAGGCCACCGCAATCACAAGCGGGGCGCGGAATGCTTTATTCATGCTTTTCTCGTACAATGCCGCCTTCTCCTCTTCAGAAAGCCCTTCGCCTTTTTCAAGCAGCGCTATCTTGGCGTACGCTTCACCGAGCTTCTTCCTTCCATCCCCGGTCAGCACAAAATATTTCCAGGGCTGTGTATTATAGTGGCTTGGTGCCCAGTTGCCCGCTTCGAGAATTTTCTCAATATCTTCGCGTGGTACAGGCTCATCTGTAACCTTGCCAATGGTACGTCTGGTCCGAATTAATTCCAGAAACTCGTTCATGGAATTTTTCCTCCTTCATTTGTCTATATATCTTTTCCCCGCAAAAATGAGGCTAACGGTTCCGCAAACAAATGAGCATCAACCACGCCTGCCATGTGTCCATTCGGGCTGTCGATTTCATAATAAGAAGCGCGTCCGCCCTTCCGATTGATAATATCGACCGCCTGCTTGCTGTACTGCGGTGGGAACAGCAAATCCGATACGCATGGAATCATCAGCACCCGCGCTTGAATCCGTCCGAGCGCTTCCTCGAGGGAATCAAATCCCCGGGCGATATCATGCATCATCACCGCGCGTGCAGTGTATACGTAATGGCTCGCATCATACGGCTGCATGCGCTTCGATACCGCTTCCTTAAAAGCTTCGGCAAATTCCGGGTTTTTCTGATAAGAAGGAGAAATAACATCGCGCTTCGCGTCACGCGGAAACGAAGACTCATACCATCCGTACTGGTATGCCGCAAGATTCATAAGCTGCAGCGCCAAATGCAATCCCGCTTCCGGCTCTTCCCCCTCATCATATGTTCCGTCCTTCCATTTCGGGTCAAGTATAATGGCATCGATTGCAGCCTGCAAATACGCAAGCGAAGTCAACACGGGCGTTTGTGCCCCGCTAATGACAACTACGCATGCATCCATCATATCCGGGTAGTGAACCGCCCAATTCAACGCCTGCATACCACCTGCTGAAGGCCCCGCTACCGCCAGCAGCTTCTCAATTCCGAGCGAACGAATAAGCTCTCGTTGGATGCCCGCCATATCCCGGTATGTAAATGCAGGAAACGACGTACCGTACCGCTCTCCGGTCTGTGGATTAACGGTTCTCGGACCGGTTGTTACGACATTCGGGTTCTTCGCCTGAATGTTGCATAGATTGTCCGTACAGAGCACGAAATACCGGTCGGTATCGATGGCTTTACCGGGACCGATCAGCGCGTCCCACCAGCCCGGATCTGCATCGTCGTGACTGTACTTCCCTGCCGCATGGCTGGTTGCGCTGAAAAAGTGACACACCAGTACCGCATTGTTCTTCTTTTCATTTAATTCTCCGTAGGTCTCGAAACCGACCGTAATAGGAATGGTTTCCCCGCATTCCATCCGGTAGCTGTCCAATGAAAACACCTGCTTTTTTACCGTATCCATTCACGCGCCTCCCTTTTTTTCTTTTCCTGCCTGCTCTGTAGTATAACTTTTTGCTTCTTTTTGTTATTATACTAAAGATAAAGAAGGAGGGAGCGCATTGCGGAACATTCGCTATCCGAACGGTAAACTTCCGGCGGGAGCCCAAGGGGGCACGCAGCTTCCCGATCGTATGAAAACCGAAGAATTTCTCGCGCTTGTTCAAGAGAAACAAGCGTCCGCAGCTAACCGCGGCATGTCACTCGAAGAAGAGCTTAACGAGAGCAATGCCTATTATGTGGCACAGGGTATTGCTTCTGTTCACAAAAAGCCGACCCCAATTCAAATTGTTAAAGTTGAGTACCCGGCACGTTCGGCTGCCGTCATTCGGGAAGCTTACTTCCGCCAACCGTCGACAACTGACTATAACGGTGTATACGAAGGACGATACCTCGACTTTGAAGCAAAGGAGACTCGAAACAAGACGTCTCTGCCGCTTGGTAACTTTCATGCCCACCAAATTGATCACATGCGTCTTGTATGTAACCAAAAAGGCATCGCATTCGCGATCATTCGCTTTACGCAGCATGACGAAACGTACGTACTTAGTGCCTCTCACATCATCCGTTTCTGGGAAGAAGCGGCACAGGGAGGCCGTAAATCGATTCCATATGCGTATATCCAGGAGCACGGCCATCTGATTCCGGAGGGCTACCGGCCCCGTATCGACTACCTTTCCGTTATCAAAAAGCATTATTTTTAAGAGGAAAGCGAAGGCGCCGTGACAATAAGGTACGCAAGAAAGGAGCGGGGATTTTGTATCATCGGCTGTATATCGAGTATTTATATTATTTTAATGTAAAGCAGGATTATTACGAATGTCATGAAGTCATGGAAGAATTATGGCTTAACGAAGGACGAAACCGTCTGCTCCAGGCCCTGCTGCAGGTGGCGGTCGGTCTGCACCATTTTCGCAACGGGAATGTAGAAGGCGCCATTCATCTGTTTGAAGCCGCACTCGCAAAATCCAAAGATACATGGAGCGGAAATCTGGGGATCGACACGGAGAAGCTGTTTACCGAAACACGGGAGTATCTGAAGAAGCTATACGCGTACGAACAAGCGCCTTTTTCTTTTTACCCTCTTCACATCTCCATTCTTGATCCAGAGCTTACGGAGGCAGTGACAGTTTGCCTGCCGCAAGGCGTTGCGGAAGAAGATAAATTTTAGCGAATTGCAGGGAGGCAGGATAACTGCCTCTTTTTTTGTGAAAATCATGAAAAAAAAAAGAGGAGAAGAGGAAAGAAGATCCAGGGAAGAAAAAGATGTTCGCTTTTTCCCCATTGAAATCCTCCTCTCGTTCTCTTTTCCTTCTTACTGCAAAAGTCAGCCGCCCTTCCCCTTATTTTTATGTCGAGGTTACGGCTGAGATGCCATAGTGGTTTTCTGTGAAAAAGGTTGACAGGATGCCGGATGGCTCATATAATATCATTAAAGATTATTTATAACCATTTCAAATTAACAACAATAAGCAATAAGCAACAAGATTGATTAGTATTTTACAAAACCGTGTAAAGGAATTAAAGAGAGAATTCAGGAGGCGATAAGTATGGAGAATAACGTAATCGTGTATACCAGCCAGGGATGCCCTTACTGCAAAAAGGTAAAAGAACAGCTAACCGCATGGGGCATACCATTTGAAGAACGCAACGTATCCGAGAACTATGAATACTTCGAAGAACTGCAGCAGAAGAAGATTTTCGGAACGCCGGCCACCTACATTAACAACAAACTGGTCCTCGGCTTCCAGGAAGCCAAGATGAGAAAGCTGCTGAACCTGCCGGACGATTTCGAAGCACCAAAAACAGAAGCGGCATCCCAAGCTAAAAACGGTGAAATTCAGGATGAAAGTGGAATCTTCCAATCTGTTGACCAGAAGATTCTCGATGAGGTATACGATTTCGTTACCATCGGAGGCGGACCTGCCGGGGCATCCGCTGCGGTCTATGCAGCACGCGGCCGTCTGAAAACGCTGGTTATTGATAAGGCACCGGCAGCCGGCACGCTGGCTATTACCCATAAGATTGCCAATTATCCGGGAGTGCGTGAAGAATTAACCGGGCTTGAGCTTCTGCAGCGCATGCAAGCGCAGGCTCATGACTTCGGCGCAACTTTTGTCCGTACGAATGTACTCTCCGTTGATTTCTCCGATCCGGAGATTAAGAAACTGGAAGTAGCCGAGGGTACTATTAAGGCAAAGAGCGTATTTATCGCCGTCGGGGCTAAAGCGCCTTCCAGCAAAATTAAGGGCGAGGAAGAATTCACCGGGCGCGGCGTAAGCTACTGCTCTACTTGCGATGCCGCATTCTTCCAGGACAGAACCGTCATCGTAACCGGCGATAATGAAGAAGCGGTGCACGAAGCAGAATCCCTGTCCAAGTTCTGTAAAGAAGTGCGTTTCCTTATCCCGACAGGCACGCTCAAAGGTCAGGCTGACCTGTCTAAGCTCGAAACTAAAGATAACGTGAAAATTTATAAAAAATACCGGGTAAAAGAAATTCTGGGCGAAAACAGCGTAGAAAAAGCGGTCATACAAACCGATCAAAAAGAACTGGAAACCTGGGATATCGACGGAGTTTTCCTCTATCTCGCAGGCATGAAGCCGGGCACGGATTTCCTAAAAGACGCTGTATCACGGGACATAGAAGGTTATGTGAATGTGGATGATATGCTGCAGACGAACGTGCCGGGCGTATTTGCCGGCGGAGATGCCCGCAGAACGCCAATCAAACAGGCCGTGCTCTCCGCAGCAGATGGAGCCATTGCAGCCCTTGGAGCGGATGCCTATGTGAATAACCGTTCCCAGCTTCGCCCGCAATACAGCTAACGGTTCGCTCTATCCAGCAAAAAAAGCCGGACTTCCCTCTTATGGAAGATCCGGCTTTTCTGCTGCCTTTGTTTTCCCTATATTACTCTGCATTTTCTTCGCTGTCCTCTTCTGACATACGCGTTAACAATTCCGTCACCTGCTGCACTCCATTTCCAATGATGTATGCATACATCGAGCTTTGTTCCGCTTCGCAACTTTGCCTATTCTTCTCCATCATGCCCTCCTTGTATAGTACCGACCTGTTCATTTCAATTTACGCTTATAATCACGGTGTTGACTTGTTATTTACTACCCTTAAGATGCAATCTTTGATTCGATCGAGAAAGTAAAAGTAACCATCCTCGTCTGTATATCCGCGATCCCCCGTATGAAACCAGCCGTTTTTCATTGCTTCTTCTGTTTTTTCAGGCATCTTATAATAGCCGCCAAACTGCGTGTAAGGCACGTTTTCACGTACAATAATTTTTCCGGGCTCCCTTGGCGGCTGCTCTTCATCCCATTCATTTACTACTTTAAGCGAAACTGCGGCAGCGATTTCCCAATTGAGCCAACCTTAATATTTTCCATAGGGTTGCACAGGCAAACGGTCGCAGATTCCGTTAATCCGTACCCTTCTACAATCGTTAGATCAAACCGCTTCTCAAATTCGTTCCAGATTTCCTTAGGAGCCGCGCCACCAAAAATCCGGGTTACAGAATTATTTTTCTCCATTGAGGACCAGATACGTATAAGCTTCATCTTTATATCCCCGGGTATGGAAGCCGCCTGATATCGAATCAGTTGCACCATATTTTCATGCTGCTCCTTCATTTTATTCCCTCTCTTTCACGTTTTTTCGCCTGTCCAAGCAAAAACAAGCATCCTTTTAATAAGCAAAAGAAATGCCAATGATAAATCCTGATATGATAAAGGAAAAAGAAAAGAATCTCGCATTTCCGCATAAGCAAAAATGCATAGTATATTTTCATTTTTAAGAAAATTCATTATACTCTTAGTAAAAAATAAAGAGGGATTTTTATGTATAAATCCGTTTATTTTCAAGATAAGAGCGTAAATGAAATCGCCGACCTATTCTACTCTATTTTTAATACCTCCCAGGATGGACTCTACATATGTGATAAGGAAGGAAATACACTTTTATTTAATACAGCTTTTTTGCAAATATCTGGGATTTCTGAGGACTTGCTTTACAAATATAATGTGTTTGAACTCCTTGAACGCAATATTACCCCGAATTCCTGTGCCGCAGTAACCGTACGGACAAAGACTCCCCATAACACGATCATCGACTACTATAACGGAAAGAAAGCGATTCTGACTTCCACTCCTCTGTTTGATAAAAACAACGAGCTTGAATGTGTGGTCTCTAACGTTCGAGATATCACGGAGCTTAATCGCCTGCAGGAAGAATTGGAGGAAACCCGACAGATTAATTCAAAATTTCAAGAGGCTCTTTCGAAGATTCAGAATGATTTTCAGACCATTCACCAGCTTGTATACCGCAGTAAAGAAATGCATAGGATCGTTTCACTGGCGACCCGATTTGCCAAAAATGACTCACCTATCCTGCTCTTGGGTGAATCAGGGGTAGGAAAGGATGTGGTGGCACAGTACATCCATAATCAAAGCGACCGTCCCGGTTCGTTTATTAAAATCAACTGCGGCGCTATACCCGATCATCTTCTGGAATCAGAACTTTTCGGTTACGAAAAAGGAGCATTTACCGGTGCAAGCAAGGCTAAATCAGGACTTTTTGAATTAGCCCACAAAGGTTCCATTTTTTTAAATGAAATAGGTGATCTTCCTTATCCTCTACAGGTAAAGCTGCTCAATGTTTTGCAGGAACAGAAAATACGACGTCTGGGCGGAACAGAAACAATTGAAGTGGATATGCGTATTATCGCCGCTACAAATACTGACTTGGAGTCCCTTGTTCAACAAAAAAAGTTTCGTCAGGATCTTTTTTACCGATTAAATGTCTTATCCATCACGATCCCCCCTCTTCGGGAAAGACGTGATGACATCGCTGCGCTTGTTTTTTATTTTTTGGAAAAGCTTCAGCAAAAATACAAGATAAAAAAAGTGATTGATGCGCAGTTGCTTTCCACACGGAAAAAGCAACGGCCGGCACACGCCCCGCACGTTTTTCCTCGATTACAATGGAAGGAAAGTATATGTCATTTTATTGCTATAAAGCGACACATACTTTCCTATACCAAAATAAAACCCACTTTCCTTGTTTATTATTTACAAAGGAAAGTGGGTTTTATAGGTATATGCAGTAAGAATATATGGGCCCTGCAGGACTCGAACCTGCGACCAATCGGTTATGAGCCGACCGCTCTACCAACTGAGCTAAGGGCCCTTTATGGGGCGACCGATGGGAATCGAACCCACGAGTGTCGGAGCCACAATCCGATGCGTTAACCACTTCGCCACGGCCGCCATAATGAAAAATGGCGGAGGGAGAGGGATTCGAACCCCCGTGGACTTGCGCCCTAACGGTTTTCAAGACCGCCCCGTTATGACCACTTCGGTATCCCTCCGCAAAATATAAAAATGGCAGGGGCAGTAGGAATCGAACCCACACTGGAGGTTTTGGAGACCTCTGTTCTACCGTTAAACTATGCCCCTGTAACACTTTATTATACAATTCAACTATCCATTACTTTATACTATTTTTCAAAATTCTTCAATAGTAAAGGAAATAAAGTAGCGGCGGAGGGAATCGAACCCCCGACCTCACGGGTATGAACCGTACGCTCTAGCCAGCTGAGCTACACCGCCATATATTGAAAACATGGTCGGGAAGACAGGATTTGAACCTGCGACCTCCTCGTCCCGAACGAGGCGCTCTACCAAGCTGAGCCACTTCCCGAAGATGGCGTGCCCGGAGAGACTCGAACTCCCAACCTTCTGATTCGTAGTCAGACACTCTATCCGGTTGAGCTACGGGCACATTATTTTTATTTTAGGGCCCCATAAAAGTATTCGGTATAGACTGCGAAGCATCAGCTTCACTTTTATGGGATGATAAGCGGGTGATGGGAATCGAACCCACGTATTCAGCTTGGAAGGCTGATGTTCTACCATTGAACTACACCCGCAATGATACATAAAGTGGCGGAGCCGACGGGACTCGAACCCGCGACCTCCGGAGTGACAGTCCAGCGTGAACTCCAACTTCACCACGGCTCCGCGTTATAAAACTTGATTTT
>Ga0310821_100176_pt1 | contig 53184 bp, 53 predicted proteins | sample P4_ome_FD_201300 | JGI IMG/M metagenome (GOLD analysis project Ga0310821, IMG submission 201300) | Sorghum-adapted microbial communities from Joint BioEnergy Institute, Emeryville, California, United States - P4_Day56_Rep1 | ecosystem: Engineered > Bioreactor > SSF (Solid state fermentation) >...
TCTACCGGGGCGACGGCGCGTTCGGGCAGTTCTGCGTGGTCATGCCCGACCAGGACGCGGTCGTCGTGACGACGGCGGGCACCCCGGACCTGCAGGGCGTCCTCGACCGCATGTGGGAGCACCTCGCGCCCGCCCTGGGCGGTCAGGGCCGCCACGCGGACGCCGTGGACGACGCCGACGCGCAGGCCGAGCTGTCGTCGCGCCTCGATGCGCCGGCGGTTGCGCCGCCCGCCCCCCGTCGCGGCCGAGGGCCCGGGCGTGCTCGCGGGGCGGCGCGTGGAGATGGACGGCGCCCCGGCCGGGGTGCGCGCGGTCACGGTCGGCCCGGAGGGTCTCGGCACGGCGCCGACGACGCTCGAGGTCGAGTGGGCGCACGGCGCCGTCGAGCGCGTGGCCGTCGGGGCGGGGGCATGGGCCGAGGGAACGCTGCCCCCGCCGCCGCGCCCGGGCGTGCTGAGCGGCGTGCCGGAGGAGGGGCGCGTCCCGGTGGTCGCCGCCGCGGCCTCGGCCGCGCCCGGCGAGGCGCTGGTCCAGGTGCGCCCGATCACCACGCCCTTCGCGCTCGACCTGGCCGTGCGGGTCGACGGAGACGTGGTGCGGATCGACCCGCGCGTGAACGTGAGCTTCGAGAACCCGGACCTCGGCGAGGTGACGGGGTGCGTCGTCGGCTGACCGGAGCACGGCTGAGGGGGGCGGAGTACGGACCGCCCGGTGCCGAGCCGGGCGCGCGCTGTCTAGGGTTGGCTCGTCGATCCGAGGAGCGGAGGACCACGTGCCCCACGACGGTGTGCGGCCCGGCGCCGACCCGCGGGCCCGCCTGACCCTGACGGTGTCGCTGGACGTCCGCGTCGCCTACGACGGCCGGGAGCTGCTGCGGTACGTCCACCTGCCCGACGACCCGCGGCGCGAGGCCCCGCGCCCGTACCTCCATCCCGTCCGCACGCTCGCGGGCGAGGTCGTCACGCTGGCCCGCCCCCACGACCGGCCGTGGCACAAGGGCCTGTCGTGGGCGATCCCGCACGTGGGGCCGCACAACCTCTGGGGCGGCCCGACCTTCGTGGACGGCGAGCACAAGCGCCTGCCCGTGCACGGCTCGATCGACCACCAGCACTTCACCGAGATCCGCGAGCGACTCGACCACGTGGCGGTGGCGCACGAGCTGCTGTGGCACGGCCGGTCGGAGTCCGGGCTGGACGCGGGACCGGAGCTGGTGCGCGAGCGGCGGCGCCTGTTCGTCACGGTCGCCGCCGAGGACGTGTGGGTGCTCGCGCTCGAGACGACGATGACGAACGTCTCGGGCACGGAGCTGCCGCTCGGCTCGCCCGCGACCCGGGGCGACGAGGGCGCCCGGTTCGGCGGCCTGTTCTGGCGCGGCCCCCGCTCGTTCACGGGCGGGACGATCCTGCTGCCCGACGGCGCCGGGGCGCCCGGGGACGGCCCGCGCGCGCCCTGGGCCGGGTTCACCGGCCGCCACGACGAGACGGGCGCCGCGTCGACGGTCGTCATCGTCGACGACGAGTCGAACCCGACGCACCCGCCGCGGTGGCACGCGACCGCCGAGCCGTTCGCGTCCCTCGGCCCGGCCCCGTTCGCCGACGCCGAGCTCGCCTTCCCGCCCGACGCCGAGCTGACGTTCCGGTTCGCCGTGGTGGTGGGCGACGGCGTGGCCGACGTCGCGAGCGCGGCGGACCTCGCCGCGCTGGGCCGCGAGGTGCTGGCCCTGGCGGGGTCGCCCGCGCCGCCGCCGACGCTGGGGCTGTTCCTGCCGAGGCTCGTCGAGGAGGTCGGGCCGCCGCCCCCGGTGGAGGGTCGGCGCGCGCGCCGTGCCGCGGCCGCGGCGGAGGCCGCGGAGGCGGAGGCCGTGGCCGCGGAGGTCGCGGCCGCGGAGGCCGGCGAGGTGCCCCCGCCGTCGCCCGCGGACGAGGCGGTCGCCGTCGAGCCGCCCGCCGGGCCGGAGCCCGAGGACGAGGCTGCGGAGGCCGGGGCCGAGGCCGTTCAGGAGCCCGAGCCTGAGGACGAGGCCGCGGCAGAGGCAGAGGCAGGGGCCGAGCCTGGGGTCGCGACCGAGCCTGGGGTCGAGCCCGAGGCCGAGGTCGAGCCCACCCCGACCCCCGAGCCCGAGCCCGCCCCGACCCCGGAGCCCGAGCCCGCCCCGGCCGACGCGACGGTCGTGCTGCCCGCCCCGCCGGCTGACGAGGAGCCCGCGGACGAGGCGTTCGTCGCCCCAGCGGCCCCCGAGCCCGTGCCCGCCCCAGCGCCGCCGATGCCCGAGCGGCGCAGCGTCCTGCGCCCCTTCGTCGCCCCCGACGAGCCCGCGCCGGCCCCCGCCGCGCCGTCGCCGGCCCCGGCCGAGGCCCCGTCCGTGCCGGTCGGAAGGCCCCTGTGGGAGCCGGTGCGCGCCTGGGAGCCGGCGCCCGACGGCGGCCCGGTCGCCGGCGCCGCCGACCGGCAGCCCACCGGCCCCACCGACGGTGCCGACGAGGGCGTGGAGGGCGACGACGACCTGTCGGGCGACGACGACCTGCCGACCGACGAGGACGCGCCGCCCCCGTTCCCCCGGCCGTGGTGGTCGCGGGGCTGACGGCCCCGGCCCTCACACGCCGTCGGCGAACCCCAGCTGGCGCCACGCCTCGTACGTGGCGACCGCCGCAGCGTTGGCGAGGTTGAGCGAGCGGCGCCCGGGCAGCATCGGGATGCGCACGCGGGCGGTCACGCGCGGGTGGGCGAGCACGTCGTCGGGCAGGCCGGTGGGCTCCGGGCCGAAGAGGAGGACGTCGCCGTCGGCGTAGGCCACGTCGGTGTGGCGGACGGTCCCGCGGGCGGTGAAGGCGAGGACGCGCGCGTCCGGCAGGGCGGCGAGGGCGGCCCCGAGGTCGGCGTGCACGACGACGTGCGCCATGTCGTGGTAGTCGAGGCCGGCGCGCCGCAGCCGGGGCTCGTCGAGCTCGAACAGCGGGTCGACGAGGTGCAGGCGGGCGCCGGTGGCCGCGACCATCCGGATCGCGTTGCCGGTGTTGCCCGCGATCCGGGGCTCGAGGAAGACGAGGTGCAGCACGTCAGCCCGCCGTCGGGATAGCGCCGCCCGGCGGGCGCGGGGGCGCGGTGCTCTCGCGCACGACGAGCTCGGTCGCCAGGTCGATGCGCAGGTTGCTCGGGGCCTCGCCGCGCGCGAGGTCGAGCACCATGCGCGCCGCCGTCGCCGCCATCTCCTGCAGCGGCTGACGGATCGTCGTCAGCGGCGGGCCGATCCACGCGGCGACGGGCAGGTCGTCGTAGCCGACGACCGACAGGTCCTCCGGCACGCGCAGGCCGCGCTCGCGGGCGGCGCGCAGCACCCCGAGGGCCTGCAGGTCGCTGCCGGCGAAGATCGCCGTCGGCGGCTCGGGGAGGTCGAGCAGGGCGGCGCCGTGCGTGTAGCCGCCGCCGACGAAGAAGTCCCCGTAGCGCACCAGCATCGGGTCGGCGGGCACGCCGGCCTCCTCGAGCGCCGACCGGTACCCGTCGACGCGGGCGCGGCTGCACATGACGTCCGCGGGGCCCGCGATGACGGCGATCCGCCGGTGCCCGAGCCCGAGCAGGTGCCGGGTGGCCGCGAGCCCGCCGTTCCAGTTGGCGGAGCCGACCGTCGGCACGTCCGTGGGCGGCTCGCCGGCGGTGTCGACGACGACGACGGGGATCGACCGGGCCGCGAGCTGGCGCCGCTGGGCGACGTCCAGGCCGGACAGCACGAGGATGACGCCGAGCGGCGGGCGGGCGAGGACGTCGTCGAGCCACTCCTGGGGCGGGCGGTGGGCGCCGCCCAGCTCCGACAGCACGACGCCGACCCGGGCGGCGGCGGCCACCTGCTCGACGCCCTTGATGAGCTCGACCGCCCACGCGAAGTCGAGCTCGTGGATGACCAGGTCGATGAGCCGCGCGCTCGAGCTGACCTTGGTGCGACGCCGCCGGTAGCCGTGCCGCTCGATGGCGGCCTCGACGCGCGCGCGGGTGGCCGCCGAGACGTCGGGGCGGCCGTTGAGCACCTTGGAGACCGTGGGCACGGACACCCCGGCCTCGCGCGCGATGGCGGAGATCGTCGTCGTCCGTGCCTCGTCGGCCACGTCGTCCCCCTGGCGCTGTTGCGCGACGGTGATCGCAACTTTCGGCTCACGCTAGCACCGGGCCCGCGGCGCGGCGAGAGGTCGTTCCTGCTCGACCACGGGTCGGTGGCCGGGCCCAGGATCCCGCCACGGCCGCCGCGGCGGGCGCGCCGTGGTGCGCGGAGTGTCGTCGCGCGCCGCGATACTTTCGCGCCGCCGCGCGCGGGACGGTCGCCGTCCCCGTCGGTGGCCCGGCGACGGCGTCCGCCCCGCTACCGTGACCTCCGTGCCCGCCGCCGACCCCCGCCCCGAGGACCCCGTCCAGCCCGCCGACCCTGCCGGGCCCGCCGACGTCGCCGAGTCCCCGGCCCCCCAGCCGCGGCCGCGCGCGTCCGTGGTCGCGGCCTGGTTCGTCGTCGTCGAGGCGCTGTTCGTCCTGACGACGGCGCCCGCCCTGGTGTGGCTGCTCGTCCTCGACTGGCGCGCGAGCGACCTCCCCCTCGCGGTCGCGCTGCTCATCCCGGTGGGCCCCGCGACCGCGGCGTCGGTGTTCGCGTGGCGCAAGCTCGCCGACGAGCCCGACCTCGGGCCGGTGCGCGCGTTCTGGCGGGGCTACCGGCTGGACTGGGCCGACGCCCTGCGCGTGTGGACCCCGGCGCTCGCCGTGCTCGCGGTCCTCGCCGTCAACCTCGTGAACCTGCGCGGCTCCGACCTGCCCGCGGTGTTCGGGGTGGTCGGCGGCGTGGTCGCGGTGATCGCGCTGGTGTGGACGGGCCACGCCCTCGTCGTGGTGTCGCTGTTCAGCTTCCGGTGGCGCGACGTGGCCCGCATCGGCACGTTCTTCCTCGTCTTCCGGTGGCGACCGACCCTCGGGCTGCTCGCGATCGCGGCGCTCGCCGGCGCGGTGGTGGTCCTCGTCGGCGCCTGGCTCCTGCTGCCCCTCGCGTCCGTGCTCACGTTCCTGCTCTGGTGGAACGCGCGGCCGCTCGTCGCGGAGATCCACCGGCGGTTCGTCGTCGGCGCGCCGGAGGCCCCGCAGCCCAAGCCCTGGCCCGGCCTGGACGCGGCGGACGCCGAGGAGACCGGCGCGGACGACGGCCCGGACGACGCCCCGGACGACGCGCGCGCCGACGGGTGATCGGTCCCGCCGACGGGGCCGGGGCTGTCGGTACCGTGACCCGTGTGGAGGAGTACTCGCCGTCGGCGTTCTCGGCCCCGCACTGGCGCACGTCCGACGACGCCGCCCCGCAGCCCGGGGAGCCCGCGCCCCCGGTGCGCGTCCGGCCGGCGCTGCCCGCCGACGTCCCGACCATCCGGGACCTCGTCGACGCGTACGCGCGCGAGCGGATCCTCCTGCCGAAGGAGCTCGTCGGGTACTACGAGGACGTCCAGGAGTTCGTCGTCGCCGTGGACGACGCCGACACGGTGGTCGGGTGCGGTGCGCTCCACGTCATGTGGGCCGACCTGGGCGAGGTCCGCACGCTCGCGGTGCGCCAGGACCTGCGGGGCCGCGGCATCGGGCACGCCCTGCTCGTCGCGCTGCTCGACCGGGCGCGGGCGCTCGGGCTCGTGCGGGTGTTCTGCCTGACGTTCGAGGTGGACTTCTTCCGCCGCCACGGGTTCCACCCGATCAGCGGGACGCCGGTCGACCCGACCGTGTTCGCGGAGCTGCTCCGCTCGCACGACGCGGGCGTCGCCGAGTTCCTCGACCTCGCGCACGTCAAGCCGAACACCCTCGGCAACACGCGGATGCTCCTGCACCTCTGACCCGGCGCCGGGCGGGGCAGCGGGGCCGGTTCTGGACCGCGCCTCAGTCCTGGACGGCCTTGGCGATCGCCACCTGGCGTGTGAGCCAGTCCCGGTCCGGGTCGGCGCCCCGCGCGCCCGCGTCGGCGATCTCCCACAGGGCGTTGACCATGACGCGCACCACCGTGAGGTCCCGCGCGCGGTCCGGGTCCAGACCGGCGACGTCGCACGCGACCGCGAGCCGACGCCGCAGCGCGCCCCGCAGGTCGCCCGTCGCCACCGCCGCGGACCACCGGTTCCACAGCAGCGGCGCGGGCTCCCAGTGCGGGTCGCCGGACCACGGCTTCGGGTCGATCGCCAGCCACGGCTCGCGCAGCCCGGCGAGCACGTTGGCGTCGTGCAGGTCGCCGTGCAGCAGCCGCGCGTCCACGTCCGGGTCGTCCGCCAGCGCGGCGGCGAGCGACGCCGCCTGCTCGACGTACCGGCGGGGCACCGGGGCGCCACGGGGGAGCGCCGCGAGCTCGCCCGCCCAGCGGCGCAGCGCGTCGGACAGCCGCGGCGGCTGCGCCAGCGCGGGCACGTGCAGGCGGCGGTAGAGCCCCGCGACGACGGCGACCGCGTCGTCCACCGGCAGGATCCGCAGGTCGCGCGGCTCGAGGCGCTCGAGCAGCAGCGCCGACCGGTGCGGGTCCGCGCGGAGCAGCCGGACCGCCCCGTGCCCGCCCCAGCGGCGCAGCGCCAGGTGCTCGGCCGCGGCCTCCGGGTGCGGGAAGCCGGCCTTGAGCACCGCGCGCTCGCCGTCCTCGGTGCGCACGGGCAGCACGAGCGCGGTGCGCCCGTGGGCGGGCTCGCCGTCGGGCGCGAGGGACCACTCGGCGAGCAGGTCCGCGGTCAGGCGGGGGAGCCGCTCGAGCCACGCCGCCCAGTCCGGGCCGTGCCCGGCGGCGGCGAGGCCGGCGGGGATCACGGGGCTCACTCCGGCAGCGCGTGCCCGCCCGGCACGCGCGCGACGAGCCCGTCGGCCACCAGGCCGGCGAGCGCCCGACGGCGCTGGTCGGCGTCGTGCGGCCACGCGGCGGCCAGGGCGGCGTCGGCCACCGGCCCGTCCGCCGCCCGCAGCGCCGCCATGATCCGGCCGCGCGCCTGGCGGTCCGTGCCCGCCCACGGCTGGGACCGCCGCGCGGCCGCGGGGGGCGGCGCGCCCGCCCGGCGCCACGCGCACGCCGCGGCGATCGGGCACGCGCCGCACCGCGGCGCCCGGGCAGTGCACACGAGCGCGCCCAGCTCCATGACGGCGGAGGACCACGCGGCGGCGCGGGCGTCGTCGTCGGGCAGGACGGACTCCGCGCACCGGCGCTCGGCGACGGTCGGGTGCGCGGGCGGCAGCGCCTCGCCGGCCACGGCCCGCGCGAGCACCCGCCGCACGTTGGTGTCGAGCACGGCCGCGCGCCGCCCGAACGCGAAGGCGAGCACCGCGGCCGCCGTGTAGTCGCCCACCCCGGGCAGCGCGCGCAGCGCGTCGCGGTCGGCGGGCAGCTCGCCGCCGTGCCGCTCGACCACCGCCCGCGCGCACGCGTGGAGCCGCAGCGCGCGCCGCGGGTAGCCGAGCGTGCCCCAGGCGCGCAGCACGTCCGCGACGCCGGCCGCGGCGAGGGCGGCCGGCGTCGGCCAGCGCTCGAGCCACTCCCGCCACACCGGCAGGACCCGCGCGACGGGCGTCTGCTGCAGCATCACCTCGCTGACGAGCACGCCCCACGGCGTCCGGTCCGCCGCCCGCCACGGCAGGTCGCGCGCGGCGCCGGCGTACCAGGCGAGGACGGGGTCGACGAGCGGCACACCCCGATCATCCCCCGGCGCGCGGACCCACGGCGCGGCTCCGCCGTCGGCCCGACGGCCCGCCGTACCGTGGTCGCGGAGGGAGGGCACCATGAGCGACATCCTGCGGTCGCTCGAACCGCAGCCGAGGTGGGTGTACTGGTTCCGGCGCGTGCTCGTCGGGGGTGCGGTGGTGCTCGTCCTGGTCCTCGTGGTCGCGCTGGTCAAGGCGATCGGCGGCGGCGACGGGGGCGGGGCGGCCGCGGAGGGCGCCGAGCCCACGCCGTCCGCGAGCGAGAGCGCCCCGCCCGACGTCACGCGCCCGTGCGAGGCGGCGGACCTCCAGCTCGCCCTGACGAGCGACGCGAGCTCCTACGCGGACGGGGCCACCCCGACGTTCACCGTCGCCGTGACGAACGTCGGGGCGTCGAGCTGCACGGTCGACGTCGGCACGACGGCGCTCGAGATCCTCGTCACGTCCGGCTCGGACCGGATCTGGTCGTCCCTGGACTGCGCGGTCGAGGGCGCCGAGGGCTCCGAGCGGCTGCTGCTGCTCGCCGAGGGCGCGCAGGAGGCCGCCGTCGTGCCGTGGGCGCGCGTGCGGTCCAACGCCACCTGCGACTCCGGCCTGCCGGCGCCGCGGCCGGGCACCTACCACGCGGTCGCGCGGCTCGTGGGCGCGGAGAGCGGGGACCTCGTCTTCACGCTCGGCTGAGCGCGCGGGGAGTCCTCCCGACGACGGCGCACCGCCCCCGCGCGTCGGCCGGCGCCACGGGAGCAGCCCCGGCGCACGTCGGGCCGCAGAGTGGAACGAAGTGAGGTCTCAGCGCGCGAAGTGGAACGAGTTGCCGGCAGATCGTTCCACTCTGCGCGCGCCACGGCGCCCCCGCGCCGCGATGACTCGTGCCCGGGACGGCCCCCGTGCCTGGACATCACAGCTGCTAGACGTACCGCTCGAGGATGCTCGACTCGGCGAGCCGCGAGAGCCCCTCGCGCACGGCCCGCGCCCGCTGCTCGCCGACGCCGTCGACCGCCATGAGCTCGTCGATGCCCGCGGCGAGGAGCTTCTGCAGCCCGCCGAAGTGGCCGACGAGCCGGTCGACGATCGTCGCGGGCAGGCGCGGCACCCGGGACAGCAGTCGGTAGCCGCGCGGCGCGACGGCGCCGTCGAGCGAGTCGTCCGGCCCGACGAGCCCGAGGATCCGCGCGATGTGCGCGAGGTCGAGGAGCTCGTTGGAGTCCATCTCGCCGAGCGCGGCCTGCACCTGCTGGTGGTTGCGGCCGGCCTTGCCCGGGTCCACGTAGTCGCGGATGACGAGCTGGCGGTCCGCGCCGATGCCGCCCACGAGCTCGTCGAGCTGCAGCGCCATGAGCCGGCCGTCCGTGCCGAGCTCGACGACGTAGCCCTCGATCTCCTCCGAGATCCGGCGCACCATCTCGAGCCGCTGCACGACGGCGGCGACGTCGCGGACCGTGACGAGGTCCTCGATCTCGAGCGCGGAGAGCGTGCCGCTGACCTCGTCGAGGCGGGCCTTGTACCGCTCGAGGGTCGCGAGCGCCTGGTTCGCGCGCGACAGGATGACGTCGGTCTCCTCGAGCACGTACCGGGTCCCGCCCACGTAGAGCGCGACGATCCGCATGGACTGGCTCACCGAGATCACCGGGAACCCGGACTGCTTGGCGACCCGCTCGGCGGTGCGGTGCCGGGTGCCGGACTCGGTGGTCTCGATCGTCGGGTCGGGCAGGAGCTGGACGGCGGCCCGGACGATCCGCATGTTGTCGCGGTCGACGATGACGGCGCCGTCCATCTTCGCGAGCTCGCGCAGCCGGGTCGCCGAGAAGGGCACGTCGAGGATGAACCCGCCCGAGCACATCGCGTCGACGACCCGGTCGTGGCCCAGCACGATGAGTGCGCCGGTGCGGCCGCGCAGGATCCGCTCGAGGCCGTCGCGCAGCTCGGTGCCGGGCGCGACGGCGGCGAGGGTCGCGCGCAGCTCGTCCGAGATGCGTTCCGGGTTGGCCACGGGCTAAGGGTACGCGGGCGGGTCGCCCCGGCCGGCGACGCGGCCGCGGCGCGCCTCAGGCGTTCCGGCCCGCTCGCAGCGCGAGCCGCACCGCCTGGGCGACGTCGCGCGCCTCGAGCACCTCCAGGCCCGCGGGCGGCGTCCCCTCCCCGAGCGCCCCGGCGGGGACGACCGCCGTCGCGAAGCCGAGCCGCCGCGCCTCGGCGAGGCGGCGGGGGAGCCCGACGACGGCGCGCACCTCCCCGGCGAGGCCCACCTCCCCGACGGCCACGAGCCCGGGCGCCACCGGCACGTCGGCCGCGCTCGACGCGACGGCGAGCGCGAGGGCGAGGTCGGCGGCGGGCTCGGCGACGCGGGCGCCGCCGACGGTCGAGGCGTAGACGTCCTTGTCGCCGATCGGCACGCCGCCCCGCCGCTGCAGGACCGCGAGCACCATGGCGAGCCGGCTGGAGTCGAGCCCGCTCGTCGTGCGCCGCGGGTTGGTCAGCAGGGTGGGTGCGACGAGCGCCTGGACCTCGGCGGCGAGCGGGCGGCGGCCCTCCAGCGTCACGGTGACGCACGTGCCGGACACGTCGCGCGCCGTCGTGGACAGGAAGAGGCCGCTGGGGTCGGGCAGCTCGACGACGCCGGTGTCGGTGAGGTCGAAGCAGCCCACCTCGTCCGTCGCGCCGTAGCGGTTCTTCGTGGCGCGGATGAGCCGCAGGCGCGAGTGCCGGTCGCCCTCGACCTGGCACACGACGTCGACGAGGTGCTCGAGCGTGCGCGGCCCCGCGACGCTGCCGTCCTTCGTCACGTGGCCGACGAGGAGGGCGGGGATGCCGCGCTCCTTGGCGGCGGCGATGAGGGCGGCGGCGACCTCGCGCACCTGTGCGACGCCGCCCGGGGCGCCCTCGACCTGCGCGGAGGCCACCGTCTGCACGGAGTCGAGCACGAGGAGCTCCGGCTCGCACGCCGCGAGGTGCCCGAGCACCGCGCCGAGGTCCACCTCGGCCGCGAGCAGCAGGTGGGGCGACAGCGCGCCGATCCGCTCCGCGCGCAGCCGCACCTGGCCGGCCGACTCCTCGCCGGTGACGTAGAGCACGGACCGCCCGTCGCGCGCGACCCGCCCCGCGACGTCGAGCAGGAGCGTGGACTTCCCGACGCCCGGCTCGCCCGCGACGAGCACGACGGCCCCCGGCACGAGGCCGCCGCCCAGCACGCGGTCGAGCTCGCCGACGCCGGTGGGCCGGGCCCGCGCCGCCTCGACGTCGATCTCGGTGATCGCCCGGGCCGGCCCGCGCGAGGGCGCGGTCGCCACGGTCCGGGGGCCCGCCGTCGGGCCGGCGTCCTCGACGACGGTGCCCCACGCCTGGCACTCGCCGCAGCGGCCGACCCACTTCACCGTCGTCCAGCCGCACTCCGCGCAGACGTAGCCGGGGCGGCCGGCGCGGCCCTTCGCGGCGCCCGTCGCGCCGCGGGCCGTGGTCGTGGACATGCGCCGAACGTAGCGGCCCGGGCCGACACCGCCGCGCCCTCCCCAGGTCGGCGCGCCGTCGGGCGCGCCCGCCTACGCTGGCGCCATGGTGGACCCGCCCGCCGACGACGCCGCCGAGCCCCGGCCGCGCGGTCGCCGGGCGCGGGGCCAGGACACCCGGCGGGCGATCGTCGACGCGGCCCGGACGGAGTTCCTCGAGCACGGGTACTCCGCCGCGAGCATGCGCGCCGTGGCGCGCCGCGCGGGCGTGGACCCGGCCCTCGTCAGGTACTGGTTCCCGCAGGGCCGCCCGGCGCTCTTCGCGGCCACGCTCACGGACACGGGGATCGACCCCGGCCGGATCGCGGCGTCGGTCGCGAGCGGCCCGGTCGAGACGATGGGCCCGCGGCTCGTCGCGGCGATCCTCGCGGCGTGGGAGCGGCCGGACGCCCAGGAGACGATGGCCCTCCTGCTGCGGACGATCGCCACCGGCCTCGACGTGCCGGCCGCGATCCGCGACTACCTCATGCGCGAGGTGTTCGCGCGCGTGCGCCCGGCCGTGTCCGGGCCCGACGCCGACCTGCGGATCAACCTCGCGATGTCCCACGTGGTGGGGCTCATGGTGGCGCGGTACCTCGTGCGCCTCGAGCCGCTCGCGTCGGCCCCGGCCGCGCAGGTGGTCGCCGAGGTGGGGCCGGCGCTCCAGCGCTACTTCACCCCCGACGCCTGTCCCGACGCCGTGCCCGACGCCGTGCCCGACGCCGTGCCCGACGACGCGCCCGACGGCTGACCCGCCGGCGCGCCGCGAGAGCCCGGGACCGGAAGTCCTTCCCACCGAGCACAGGGAGGCGTAGATTTCCTCACATGAGGAATAACCGGGGGCCGGCGATCGTCGCCCGCGGTCTGCGCGTCGTCCGGGGCGGGCGCCGCGGCGTCGTCGTCATCGACGGCATGGACCTCGAGGTGCCCGCCGGGCAGCTCGTCGGGCTCCTGGGCCCGAGCGGCAGCGGCAAGACCACGCTCATGCGCGCCGTCGTCGGCGCCCAGGCGGACGTGACCGGCACGCTCGAGGTCCTCGGGCTGCCCGCCGGCCACCCCGAGCTGCGCCACCGCGTCGGCTACGTCACCCAGGCGCCGAGCGTCTACGGCGACCTGACGATCCGCGAGAACCTCCGGTACTTCGCGCACCTCATGGGCGCGCCGGAGACCGACGTCGACCGCGTCCTGCGCGAGGTCGACCTGGCCCCGATCGGCGACCGCCGCGTCGGCGTGCTGTCCGGCGGCGAGCGCTCGCGGGCGTCCCTGGCCGTGGCCCTCCTGGGCACCCCGGACCTGCTCGTGCTCGACGAGCCGACCGTCGGCCTCGACCCCGTGCTCCGCCGCGACCTGTGGCTCCTGTTCCACCGGCTCGCGGAGCAGGGCACGTCGCTCCTCGTGTCCAGCCACGTCATGGACGAGGCGACCCGCTGCGACCGCCTCGTGCTCATGCGGGCCGGCCGCGTCCTCGCCGACGAGACCCTGCCGGAGCTGCTGGCCCGCACGGGCGCGGCGGACGCCGAGGGCGCGTTCCTCGCCCTCGTCGAGCAGGAGGAGGCGGCGGCGTGATCACCCGGCTGACGTTCTCGACCGCGTCCCGCGTCCTGCACCAGCTCCGGCACGACCGGCGCACGATCGCGCTGATCATGCTGCTGCCGTGCCTCCTGCTCGGCATCGTCGCGTGGATGTTCGCGGACACGCCGATGGTCATCGACCAGTTCGGGCCGCTGCTGCTCGGCGTGTTCCCGATGCTCGTCATGTTCCTCATCACGAGCGTCGCGACCCTGCGCGAGCGGCAGAGCGGCACCCTCGAGCGGCTCATGACGACGCCGATCCGCCGTGCCGACTTCGTGCTCGGCTACGCGCTCGCGTTCGCGCTCCTCGCCACGCTGCAGGGGCTCGTGCTCACGGCCTTCGCGGTGTGGGTGTGCGGCATGGACGCGCGCGGGGACCTGTGGCTCATCGTGGGCGTCGCGGTGCTCGACGCCGTGCTGGGCTGCGTGCTCGGCCTGGCCGCGTCCGCGCTCGCGACCACCGAGTTCCAGGCCGTCCAGATGATGCCGCTGTTCATCTTCCCGCAACTGCTCACGGGTGGGCTGCTCATGCCCCGCGACCAGATGCCGCAGGTGCTCGAGTGGTTCTCCCGGGCCATGCCGCTCACGTACGGCATGGAGGCCCTGCGCGACCTCGCCGCCGGGGCCGACCTGGGCGACGTCCAGGGCGCCGTCGGCGCGATCTGCGCCTTCATCGTGGGCGCGCTCGCGCTGGCCATCCTCACGCTGCGCCGCCGTACCCCGTGACGGCGGCCACGTGGCGGCCTACCCCGTGACGGCGTACCCCGTGACGGCGACCCCCTGACGGCGCGGGTGCGCGGCACGCCCGGACGCGCCCACCGTCCGGCCGGGGCCAGGCCCTAGGCTGACGCTCGGGATCGCGCGCGGGGAGGTCCGATGACGAGCACGGGAGGCGGCGAGGGCCGCTGGCCGTTCGAGCGGGTGGGCGCCGGTGACCCCACGCCACCGCCCGTGGCGGGCGGGGTCACGCCCCCCGGGGCGGGCGGGGTGACTCCGCCCGCCACGGGTGCGGCGACGCCCCCCGGCACGGCGGGGGTCGGTGCCGGGGACCCGCCCCCGACGCGGCGCCGCCACACCGCCGAGAAGCCCCGCCGACGCCGGCCCCCGGTGTGGCTGCTCGTGCTCCTCGGCCTCGTGGTCGTGGGCGGGGCGGTCACCGCGGTCATGCTGCTCACCGACCGCGAGCCGCCGGAGCCCGAGCCCGCGCGGACGATCACGCTGCCGCCGCCCACGCCGACGATCGACCCGGTCGAGCGCGCGGAGGGGACGGCGTTCGAGCAGGCCCTGCCGTCCACGGTGCTGCAGTTCGCGCTCACGGAGATCGTCGAGCACGAGCCGTTCATGGTCGCGGGGGCCCTCGAGGCCTACCTGCTCACCTACTCCGACGGCGGCGACGCCACCCTGACCCTCGCCGCGGGCCAGTGGCGCACCGCCGAGGAGGCGGCCGCGCAGCTCGACGCCGTGCTCGCCGAGGTCGGCGAGGTGCCCGAGGGCTCCTTCGAGCCGCCGGAGCCGGAGCAGCCCGCGGCCGAGCCCACCGAGGGCGCGACCACGACGCCGACCGCCGAGCCGCTGCCGGACCCCGTGCAGGGCCCGGTCGAGGTCGACGGCGCGGAGGTCGGGCGCTTCGTGTACGTGCCGCGCGAGGACGGCTCCGGGACCCTCTGGTGGACGAACACCACGGTGTTCTTCCGCCTCGACGGCCCGTGGGCCGAGATCCGCGACGTCTTCCGGGCGTTCCCGCTGTGAGCGCCGTGGGCCGCGTCGCCGTCCTCGGGGGCGGCGTCATGGGTGAGGCCCTCGTGGGCGCGGTGCTGCGCGCCGGGGTGGGCGCGTCCGACGTCGTCGTGGCGGAGAAGGCGGCCGCCCGCGCGCGCGAGGTCGCCGACGCGCACGGGGTCTCGACGACGCCGTCCGTCGCCGACGCCGTCGCGGGTGCCGACGTCGTGCTGGTCGCCGTGAAGCCGCAGGACGTCGCGGCCGCGCTCGCCGACGCCGGCCCCGCCCTCGCGCCGGGCGCGCTCGTCGTGACGGTGGCCGCCGGGCTGCCGATCGCCTTCTACGAGGCGCGGCTCCCGGCGGGGACCCCGGTGGTGCGGGTCATGCCGAACACGCCGGCCGTCGTCGGGAAGGGGGCGAGCGCGCTCGCCCCGGGCGCCGCCGCGGGCCCCGACCACGTCGCCCTCGCGCGCACGCTGCTCGCGCCGACGGGCCTCGTCCTCGAGGTGCCCGAGCGGCTCCTCGACGCGGTGACGGCCGTCTCGGGCTCGGGCCCCGCGTACGTCTTCTACCTCGTCGACGCGCTCGCGGAGGCGGGCGTGCTCCTCGGCCTGCCGCGGGCGCAGGCGCTCGAGCTCGCGGTGGCGACGTTCGAGGGCGCCTCCGCCCTGCTCGCGGCCAGCGGCGAGCACCCCGTCGTGCTGCGGGAGCGGGTGTCGTCCCCGGGCGGCACCACCGTCGCGGCGCTGCGCGAGCTCGACGCCCACGGGGTGCGGGCCGCCGTGCTGGCGGCGGCGGAGGCGGCGCGCGACAGGTCCCGCGCGCTCGCGGCCGAGGCGGAGGGGGACGGGGCCACCCGGTGAACGGGCGAGCGGTGACCGGGCCCCGCGGGGGCGACCGGCCGCCGTCGATGTCCGACGTCGCGGTGCTCGCGGGCGTCTCGCACCAGACGGTCTCCCGCGTGCTCAACGACAGCCCCAACGTGCGGCCCGAGACCCGCGAGCGGGTCCTCGAGGCGATCGCGCGCCTGGGCTACCGGCCCAACCGCGCGGCGCGGGCGCTCGTGACCCGGCGCAGCGGCACGGTCGGGGTGCTGGCCTCGGGCTCGGCCCTGTTCGGCCCGAGCAGCACGCTCGTCGCGGTCGAGGTCGCGGCGCGGGACGCGGGGTTCTTCGTCAGCGTCGCCACCGTGGCGCGGTGGGAGGCCGAGCCGGTGGCGGGGGCGCTCGACCACTTCCTCGACGAGGGCGTGGACGGCGTCGTCGTCATCGCGGCGCACGACGAGGCGGTCGCGGCGGTGCGGGGCTTCGGCGGGCCGGTGCCGGTCGTCATGGTCGGGCCGGCCGGGCTGCCCGAGCCGCTGACCACCGTCTCGATGGACCAGCGGGCGGGCGCGGCGCTGGCCGTCCGGCACCTGGTCGACCTCGGGCACCGGGAGGTCGTGCACCTCGCCGGCCCGCTCGACTGGCTCGACGCGCGCCGGCGCATCGAGGGCTGGCGCGACGCGCTCACCGCCGCCGGCCTGCCCGCCGGCGAGCCCGTGCCGGGCGACTGGTCCGCGGAGACCGGGTACCGGGTGGGCCGCCGGCTCGTCCGCGAGGGCCTCCCGACGGCGGTCTTCGCCGCGAACGACCAGCTCGCCCTCGGGCTGCTCCACGCGTTCGCCGAGGCGGGCGTCCGCGTGCCCGACGACGTCTCCGTGGCGGGGTTCGACGACATCGACGGCGCCGCCCACTTCTTCCCGCCCCTGACCACCGTGCGCCAGGAGTTCGGTGCGCTGGGCCGCGGGTGCATGGAGGTGCTGCGCGCGGCGATGGCGGGCGAGGAGCCGGAGTCGCGCCTCGTGGCGCCGACGCTCGTCATGCGCGCGAGCACGGGGCCGCCGCGGGCCTGACCGGCCCGGCCGCTCACGCGCCGATGGCGAGGTCGCCGCGGCGCCCGCGCCGAGCAGCACGAGGACGACGCAGCCCGCGACGATGCCGACGTGGCTCGCGAGCCTGCGCCGCCGGCTCGCCCTCACACGCCGCCACCCGGCCCTCGAGCAGGCGCTCTCCGCGCAGGCGTACGCCATGGCCGAGCGCCTCGGCCGGCCCGAGCACGACATCGAGGTGCAGGTCTTCGCGCACGCGCTGACGGGCAGCATCCTCGGGCTCGCGCACCACTGGGCGGACAGCGGCTTCGCGGAGACCCTCGCTGCCGTCGCCGAGCGCCTCTGGGCGATCCTCGAGGAGGACGCCGGGGGTGTCAGCGCCGGGAGACGAGTGGGCCCGTGGATCCGCGCACCACGAGGCGGGGCTCGACCGTGTGCCGGCCGGGCGACGGTCGTCCGTCGATCGCGGCGACGAGGAGCTGGGCCGCGCGAGCCCCGAGGCCTTCCAGGTTGAGGTCGATGCTCGTCAGGGGCGGGGAGGCCTCGGCCACGAGGACCTCCCAGTTGTCGAAGCCGACAACGGCGACGTCGTCGGGCACCCGACGCCCCGCGCGCTGCAGCTCCTCGACAGCGCCTCGGGCGATCTGATCGTTCCCGCAGACAAGCCCGTCGACATCGGGCTCCAGACTGAGGACGAGCTGCGTCGCCGTGCGCCCCCATCTCTCCGACCAGCTGCCGAAGTGTGCCTGGGCCCCTGCGGCGAGCGTGAGGCCGGCGGCGTCGAGCTCGGCGGCCACACCGTCGGCACGGTCGCGCGCCGCGGCGAACGTAGGGTCACCCCCGATGTGGGCGACGCGCCGCCGTCCCATGTGCAACAGATGCGCGACGGCGCGCCGGCCTGCTTCGACGTCGTCCACGACGACGGACACGTCCGTGTCCGACGTGGACGGCGCGTATGCGTACACGACCGGGAGATCCGTGGGGAGGTCGAGCGGCGGCCGGGGGTCTGTGCTGCTGCCGACGACGATGAACCCGTCGATCTGGCGGCGAAGGAGCGCGCGAATGTGGTGCTGCTCTCGGATGGCGTCGCCCCGGGCATCGCAGAGGAAGACCGACATCTGGTCGGCTCCGAATGCGTCCTCCGCCCCCATGAGGATCGGGAGGCTGAAGCGGCCGATGAGGTCGCTCGTCAACATGCCGACCGTACCGGAGCGACCCGCCGACAGGCCCTGGGCGAGTGTGTTGGCCTCGAAGCCGAGCGCCTCAGCGGCGACCCGGACGCGCTCGCGCGTGGCCTGCCTCACCTCTGCCCGTCCGTTGAGGGCCTTCGACGCCGTGGCGACGGAGACCCCGGCGAGTGCCGCAACGTCCGCGAGCGTGACACGGCGCGACCCGCGGTCGGTGGTCGACATCCAGGCTCCCTGCACGCGTGACAGTTGACGGCGGCTGTGCATCAGCCTAGAGTACGTGAAACTTCCGAAAACGCTTTCGGAACTTTCGGCACGAAGGGAAGTGGCGGATGTCGATCTCGTCCCTCGTCGGGGCGTTCGCGCCGGTGGCGCCGGCTCGTGGCCGCCTCCGCCCGCTAGGACTGCGCGAGGTCGAGATCACGGGCGGCTTCTGGGCCGAGCGTCGGGCAGTCAACGGCCACATCACCCTCGAGCACTGTGCATCGTGGCTCGAGCGGCTCGGTTGGGTGGCCAACTTCGACCGCTCGGCGGCCGGCATCCCCAAAGAGCGGCAGGGCCGCGAGTTCGCCGACTCGGAGACATACAAGCTCCTTGAGGCGTGCGCATGGGAGGCCGCCGCAGGCGATGCCGAGTCGCGGGCCGTTGCCGAGCGCATCTACGAGGACCTCGCCGCCCGCGTCGTCGCCGCCCAGCAACCCGACGGCTACCTCAACACCCGGTTCGGGGGGCCTGGCCAGGCAGACCGCTATACGGACCTTCAGTGGGGGCACGAACTCTACTGCGCCGGGCACCTCATTCAGGCTGCGGTGGCGCGGCTTCGCACCTCCGGTGACGACGCGCTCGTTCAGGCTGCCTGCCGTCTAGCGGACCATGTGTGCGAGACCTTTGGCCCCGGTGGCCGCGAGGCGATCTGCGGTCACCCTGAGATCGAAGTTGCCCTCGCGGAACTGGCCCGGGCGACGGGGCGTGAGCGGTATCGCGAGACCGCCGCGGCGTTCGTCGAGCGGCGCGGCAGGGGAACGCTTCCCCTCGCGGTGTTCGGGCCCACCTACTTCCAGGACGACACGCCAGTGCGCCGGGCCACGGCGCTGCGCGGTCACGCTGTCCGCGCGCTCTACCTGTCCGCGGGCGCTGTCGATGTCGCCGTCGACTCGGGGGACGACGACTTGCTCGACGCCGTGCGGCGCCAGTGGGAGGCGACGGTCGCCCGGCGCACCTACCTCACGGGCGGGATGGGCGCGAGGCTGCTCGACGAGGCGTTCGGTGAGGACTTCGAGCTCCCGCCCGACGGTGCGTACGCCGAGACGTGCGCGGGTGTCGCATCCGTCATGCTCGCGTGGCGGCTCCTCCTCGCCACCGGCGACGAGCGCTGCGCAGACCTCATGGAGCGCACTCTCTACAACCTCGTCGCCGCGGGTGTCGGAGAAGACGGGCGCTCATTCTTCTACCAGAACACGCTGCACCGCCGCCGGGCAGCCGACGACGTCGATCCCGCTGCCCCGCACCCACGGCCCGTCTCGGGGGTGCGGGCGCCCTGGTTCACGGTCTCGTGCTGTCCCACGAACGCCGCACGCCTCTTGGCCAGTCTGCCCGCCTACATCGCCACGGCCGACGACGACGGCGTGCAGGTCCACCAGCTCGTCCCCGCCCGCGTGGCGACGACCGTCGGGGACCAGGCCGTCAGTTTCGAGGTGAAGACCGAGTACCCGATCTCCGGGCGCGTCGTCGTGACCATCACGTCGACGTCGGTCTCCCCGTGGTCGCTCAGTCTGCGGGTTCCGGGGTGGGCTGATGGTGCGACGCTGTCCGTGAACGGCGTCGGTGTCCCCGTAGCGGGGCCGATGGCGACTGTCCGGCGGTCGTTCCGGGTGGGCGACAGCGTCGTGCTCGACCTGCCCGTCAGGCCGCGCCTGACCTGGCCCGACCCGAGAATCGACGCGGTCGCGGGCGCGGTCGCCGTCGAGCGGGGGCCGATCGTGCACTGCCTGGAGTCGACGGACCTGCCCGAGCTGGACGGGCCGGCGCACGTGACGGTGGTCCCGGACACGCTGCGAGAGGGCCCTGAAGGGCCGGTGGTGACCGTCGTCGTGAGTCCCGGCGGGGCGCCAGGGTGGCCCTACCACGCGGAACCGACGGCGGAGGAAGGGCGGACGGTCGAGGTACCCCTCGTGCCCTACCACCGGTGGGGCACGCGCGGGCCGAGCGCGATGCGGGTGTGGCTGCCCGTGCGCGCACAGGAGACGCAAGGGGGTCGGCGGTGAGACACCGACCGGTGCGACGGGCCGGGCGTGGTGTCCGGCACGGACGGGAACGAGGAGGTCAACGATGACAACGATCACGCGCCGACGCGGCGCGGTGACGGCGATCGCGGTGATGTCCGTCGTCGCGCTTGCCGCATGCGGGGGTGGCGGCTCGGAGGAAGGCGGCTCGGACGAGGGCTCGACGGACTCGCCGTCGCGCGAGGAAGAGCGCGTCGCCGACGTGACGGTCGGCTACTCGGCCGGGTCCCTCGATGCCTACCTGGAGGCGATGTTCGATCGCGTCGAGGAGGAGCTCGGTGTCACCGTGACGCCCGTCGTGTACCCGACGTACGACGACCAGCTCAACCAGCTGCCCAATCAGTTCGCCGGCCAGACGGCCCCGGACATCATCCTGTGGGACAACGCGGCGCCCGTCGCGCAGTACGCCGCCGAGGGCGTCATCCGGCCGGTCGACGACCTGCTCGCCGACTCTGACGTGGATCTCAGCGCATTCCCGCAGGCCCTCGTGGACGGCTGGACGCTCGACGGCGGCCTCTACGCGGTCCCGTCGTACCTGCAGAACTCCGCGATGATCTACAACATGGACGTCCTCAGTGAGGCGGGGGTCGAGGTGCCCACCACGGTCGCCGAGCTCGGTGAGGCCGCCCAGCAGGTGAAGGACGCGACCGGCAAGGCAGGCATCGTCGTCCTGGAGAACCTCTTCCACCTCACTCAGTACGTGCTCGCCTTCGGGGGCGGCTGGGACTACGGCCGCTCGATCGACTCGCCGGCGAACGTCGAGGCGATCCAGTGGCTCGCCGATCTCTACGCGACGGGCGCAGCCGCGTCCGCGCAGGCGCTCGGCGCGACGTGGGACGGCGAGGCGATCGCCGCGGGCACGGCGGCGATGTCGGACGGCGGGCCGTGGTACATCGGCTTCATGGCCGGCTCCGCGCCCGACGTCGAGTACCGGATGCTGCCCCTGCCCGACGTCGACGGCCGGGGCGTGGTGACCACGTATGGCGGCGGCTTCAGCATCAACGCCGCGGCCCCCGACCCGAAGACGGCGATGGACGTGATCGCGGTGCTCACGGACGCCACCGCACAGGAGGCGATCGTCACGATGGAGGTCGGCTTCGTCCCGGCGATGACCGAGTTCGCGGAGACCTACCGTGAGGCGACGCCCGAGTACGCGGCCTTCACCGACGAAGTCCTCGCCAGCGGCCGCACGCTCGACTACCCCCTGCAGACGGCGGAGTTCGGCAACGCGCTCATCGCCGGCTTCCAGGGCCTCGTCGCAGGGAACGGCTCGACCGCGCAGGAGCTCCTCAGCGACCTGCAGGCGCAGTTCGGCCAGTGAGTCGGCTCCGCCGTGCGGGCGGACGATCGCCGCGTCGGGACCCGGGTGACCGGGTCCCGACGCGGTAGCAGGGAGAGGCGATGACAATGATGACGACCGGTTCGGCGGCCTCGGACGCACGGCCTGGACGGGCATCGCGTGCGGAGGCCGTGGGTCGTTGGCTTCGTCGCGGTTCGGTGCGGGAGACGACGACCGCGTGGGCGATGCTCACTCCTGCGATCGTGCTGCTCCTGTGGTGGTTCGTCGCGCCGATCGTCCAGTCGGCGGTGCTGAGCTTCCAGGAGGTCAGCAAGTTCCGGTTCGACGAGCGCAGGTTCGTCGGGCTGGACAACTACGCTCATCTGTTCGCCGACGACGCGTTCCGCCGCTCGCTGAACATCACCGCGACGTTCGTGCTGCTCGTCGTCCCCGCGCAGACCGTCCTGGCAATCCTCGTCGCGGCCGCCCTCCAGGGGGTTGTGCGCGGGCGCGCGGCCCTCCGGACGGCGTACTTCGTGCCCTACATGACCTCGACGGTCGCGGTCACGACGATCTTCATGCAGCTCTTCGTGCGTGGTGGGCCGGTCTCCTCGACGCTGGCCCGCCTCGGTGCGCCCGACGTGACCTGGTACGCGGACGCCGGGATGGCGCTGCCGTTCCTCGTGATCGTCTACGTCTACATGTTCGTCGGGCTCTACATCGTGATCTTCATCGGGGGCATGGAGTCGATACCCGCGAGCCTCTACGAGGCGGCGACGATGGACGGCGCGGGGATCGTCCGTCGGTTCTGGCACGTGACGCTACCCGGGCTGCGGCCCTACGCGGTCTTCGTGGTGGTGGCGGGGATCATTCAGGCGATCCAGGTCTTCGACCAGGCGTACGTCATCTCGGGCGGCACCGTGCTCGGCAGCCCGGCTGGTGCCACGTCGACGCTCGTCATCTTCATCTACCAGCAGGCGTTCCGCCTCAATGACATCGGATACGGTGCCGCCGCGACCGTCGTGCTGCTCGTCGCCGTCATCGTCGCGGGGATCGTGAGCCGTCGTGTCGCGCCGAGGGGGGCCGAGTGATGACGGCGGGGGTGTCGACGGTCGTGCGGCCGGCGCGCGGACGCGGGTGGGGGCGACGGAGAGCGCGCCGAGTGGGGCGCGCCGTCCAGCTGACGGTGCTGACGCTGTTCGGCCTCGTCATGATCGCGCCGCTCGCCTTCGCCCTGTACGTGTCGCTGCTCGACCCCGCGGACTACCTGTCGCTCGTGCCGCCGGACCGGCTGACGCTCTCCAACTACGTCTACGTCTGGCAGCACGCGCCGATCGCGCGCTGGTACCTCAACACGCTCGTGGTCACCGCGCTCGTGGTCGCCGGCGCAGTGGTGGTCAACACGCTCGCCGGCTACGCGCTCGCACGCTTCCGCTTCCGCGGTCGGCAGGTGGTGTTCCTCGCGGTCATCGCGATCCTCATGGTTCCCCTGCAGGCGTACCTCATCCCGCTCTACCTGCAGATCGTGGACCTGGGCTGGCTGAACACGGTCCTCGCGCTGACCGTGCCGTTCGTCGTGAACCCGCTGCTCATCTTCCTCATGAGGCAGTCGTTCACCACGCTGCCGAAGGAACTCGACGAGGCCGCGGCGGTCGACGGGGCGGGACGCTTCTACACGTTCCTGCGGATCGGGGTCCCACTGTCGCTGACCGCGGTCGCGACTCAGGCGATCCTCGCGGGCACCTGGACCTGGAACTCGTTCATGATCCCGGTGACGATGACGACCCAGCGGGACATGTTCGTCCTGACCGTGGGCCTCAACAGCCTCCAGGCGCAGCACTACACCTTGCCGACCGTGCAGATGGCCGGGGTGGTCCTGCTGACGATCCCGGTGGTCGTCATGTTCGTCGCGTTCCAGCGCCACATCGTGCCGAGCGTCGCGTCGACTGGGATCAAGGGATGAGCCGGGTCGCGCTCGAGGCGGTGCGGGGGTCCGCAGGGTGGGGCATTCGGGTGGTGGGGTCGTGGGTGCTCGAGCAGCTTAGGCCGGTGGCGGTGGTGGCCCCCGGTTCCTCGGCTGCGGGCCGCGCGACGGGCTACGGGCGTTGGCTGCCGTCCGCCGACGGCGGCACCGGCGTGGGGCGGATCCGCCTCGCCGGCGACGCCTGGGCCGAGGTCGAGGACTGCTGGTCGGTCCGGGACGACGTCGTGCACGTCCGGCGCGCGCTCGTGGTGCGGGGTGCCGGCTCCGGGGCCTTCGGCTCGCGGCTCTCGCTCCGCCGCCGCGGCTGGACGGGCTCGTGGGCGGACCTCTCGCCGTTCGTCCCTGGCGTGGCGTACGGTGACGCCACCCGGGTCGCGGAAGGCGCGCTCGGCGGGCTTCCGGCGCGCCGAGCGGGCGTGCGTGCGGTGCTCATCCGGGAGGACCGCATGGCGGCGCCGCTGGTCGCGGTTCGCTACGCCGACGGCGCGTGGTGCGCGATCCTGCACGCCGACGTCCGCGGCGGGACGGTCGACGCGGACTGCACCGCGGTCGATGGGGGCGAGACCCTCGTGGACGGCCGGCTGGACTACGCGGCGCTGGGCGGCGTCGTCGTGAGGGAGCCGGCGGGCGCCCTCGACGCGTCGGTCGGCGAGGACGCCGAGGACTCCGAGCTCGAGGACGCCACCGACGGCGCTCTCGAGCTCGGGCTGTGGTTCCCGGGCTCCGAGGGTGAGTACACCTACTCGACCGGCGGTCTGCCCCTCACGCAGCCGCGGGCGTGGCGGCGGCGCTACCACCCAGTACGCGACGGCGCACGGCAGACCTATGCCCTGGCGATCCGCCTGGGGACCGAGCCAGCGGCCGACGCGCTGACCGGGCTCGACCGGTCGGCGGCCACCGCGTGGCGCTGGGCGTGGGAGACGCTCGCTCCGCACGCGGCGCCTGTCGACCTAGGACTGGTCAGACGGTCCGTGCTGGATGTCTGCGCGGAGCGCGTCGTCACGGTGGGCGGGCGTACCGGCGTCCCCATCGAGGCCGACGCGGTGTGCGCGCTGGACCCCGGCTGCGCTACGTCGTGCGTCATGGGCTTCGTCGGTGCCGCGACCGACGTGGGCTACCTCCTGCTCCGAGAGGGCGATGCGCGGGGGCCGTCGGGCGCCCCGTTGCGCGAGCGAGGGACCGCCATCCTCGACACGTTCGCGGCGCTGCCCCTTGACCCGCCGGCCGGCGAGGGGTTCGACACGGCGACCGGCGACCTTGTCACGTACCGGACCCTTGATGGCCGCGCGGCCGTGTTCGCGCGCTCGCTCGCCGAGGGCGCGCTCGCGATGCTGCGTGCGGTCCGTCTTGAGCAGCGGCGCGGGGCGGCCCGCCCGCTGTGGGACGTGTGGTGGCGCAACGCGGCGGGGTGGCTGATCCGGGCGCAGGACGCCGACGGTGGCCTGCCCCGCGCGTGGGAGGCCGGCACCGGCCAGGTGCTCGACCCCTCGCGGTCGTCGAGCGCCGTCGTTGTTCCGTTCCTCGCCGCGGGGGCCGCCGAAGGCGCGGCCGGGCTCCTCGACGCCGCCGTGGCCGCGGGCGAGCACGCCTGGGCCGAGGCCGAGCGCACCGGGTGCTTTGCGGGCGCGACGCTCGACAATCCCGACGTCGTGGACAAGGAGGCGGCGGTCCTTGCGGCGGAGGCGTTCTGCGATCTCCACGACGCCACGGGTGCGGGCGTCTGGCTCGAACGCGCACTGGTCGCGGCGAGGCTCGCCGAGACCTGGACCTATCTCTGGGACGTCCCGATGCCCGTCGACGCGGATCCCGCGGACCTGCACTGGAAGCCTGGCGTCCCGACGACAGGGCACCAGCTCATCACGACCGGAGCGTCGATGACCGACGGCTTCCTGGCCGTCAACGCCGTGGTGTTCGCCCGGCTCTGGCGGGCCACCGGAGACCCGCACTGGCTCGAGGTCGCCCGGCTCGTCACGTACGGCACGACGGCGATGCTTGCCCTGCCAGGCCGCACCTTCGACCTGCGGGGGGTCGGCTGGCAGCAGGAGCATTGGTGCTTCGGTGGCCGGCGTGGCCGGGGTCTCAACCGACGTTGGCTGCCGTGGGTCGCCGTCGCTCATGCGCTCGGTGCCGCTCGGCTCGCCGACGCCGGTCTCGCCGCTGACGTCCTCGGGGCCGCGTCGTGACCGCGGCCGAACCGCGCGCCGCGCGCGTGTGCGCCGACGGACGGGTGGAGGTGACCTTCGACGGTGGGTCGGCGATCGTCGGGCGGCACGAGCGTGCGGAGGGTTGGACCCTCATGGCGGTGCTGGGCAGCGCCGCCGTCCTCGAGACGGTGGGGGCGGACGTCGGGGCGATCCTCGCGGTCGGCCCGGAGGGCGTACGTCGTCGGTGGCCGACGTCGCTCGCCTGGACGGGCCGGGACCAGGGGACCCAGCCGCCGCGGGCCGACGTCCTCCCCGGCACGCCCGACGTGCTGCGTGCGTGGCTGCTCGCCGGGGACGACGACCCCGACCCCTCCGCGGTCTTCCGCGCCGTGCCCCCGATCCGGCGCCTGGCCGACGGCGAGGGGGAGCGGCCGCACACGTTCGTCGGCTCGCCCGACTGCTCCGACGTCGTGCCCGTCTACTACGACTCCCTGCGGGCAACCACGCGCGTCAACCCCGTCGTCGTCGCGCCAGAGGCGCGCGAGGCGATCGAGCGGCAGGTGCTCGGCGAGGGCCTCGTCGGCGGCTGGCTGCCCGTCGTCCGCGTGGTCTACCCCGTCGCGGACGGGTCGCGGTGGGAGCAGGTCCTCTTCGCGACGCCGCACGGCCGGCGCGACCGGTCGCAGCCCGTCTGGTACCGGTTCTGCCGGGTGGGGCCGGACGGAGCGCTGCGGGCGGTGCGCTACGTCGACACCTACCTGCCCTACCCCGTCGGCGACGAGCCGCCCGCGGAGGCGTTCTACGCAGCGCTCGGGGAGCTCGAGGACTTCTGGGTGGATCGCGCACGCCTTGGCGTCGAGGTGGAGCTGCCTGAGCCTTGGCTGGTGGACTTCGTCAGGCACTCGTTCGTGCGGGAGATGATCACCCGCACCGGTGACGAGCCGCGGTACGGCGTCGTCGATCGGGTCTACGGGGCTCCTGAGCATGACGGCTTCCAGGACGTGCTGACGAGCGCGATGGCGGCCTACCTCGCGTGGGGGCGGCCGGACGTCGCGGGCCGGTATGCCGACCAGTACCTGCACGACGTGGTGCGGCCGGACGGTTCGCTGGACTACCGAGGACCGGAGGTCGGCCAGTACGGGCGGATGCTGAGCGTGCTCGCCGAGCACGCTCGCCAGACCGGCGACCGTGCCCTTCTGCGCCGACACGACACGAAGGTGCAGGCCGTCGTCGGGATCCTCCTCGATCGCCGGAGACGGGCGCTCCGGCTCCCCCACGGCGACCCCGCACGGGGGCTCATCGCCGGGCGGCACGAGGCGGACATCAGCTTCGACACGCCGTCGCTCGGACAGTACGACTACGAGCGGCCGTACCTCTCGAACTCCGCGGAGGCGTGGCGCGGTCTCCGCGACCTCGGCAGGACGTGGCAGGCCATGGGCGCCGATGACGGCGACGCCGTCCGGGCGGCCCTTGGTCGCCGGCTGATCGAGGTCTCCGACGGGCTCCGGCAGGACCTCCTACGCGCCATCGACGAGTCGTGGCTCGAGCGGCCGAGCGGACGCGTGCTGCCCATCATCGCGGGCGCGCAGCGCACGCACCTCGACGCGCCCTACCGCAGCAGGCCGGAGTCCTTCGACGACAACCGCGTGTGGCACGAGCTCCTCGGCTCCGGGGCGCTGCCCGGCGAGGTGGTCCGCGAGATCGTCGAGGGCGGCGCGGCGCGCGGCGACACCGCGCTCGGCATCTTCGGCAACCGCAAGCACGCCGTCGCGTTCACCGCGCACGGCGTGGCGTACGGCCTGCTGCAGCACGACCTCGTGCGCGAGTTCCTGCTCCTCCTCTGGGCGCACATCGCGCACATGCACACGCGCGGCACGTGGACGGCCGTCGAGTGCTCGGACCTGGACCGGGACCGTGGCGAGCACTGGCCGTACTGCGCGCCGGCTCAGATGACGGTGCCGCTGCTGGTGCGCTGGATGCTCGTGTTCGAGGACCCCCTCGCCCCCCGGGTGTGGCTCGCGCGCGGGCTCCCCCGCGACTGGCTGCGTCACGGTCGCACCGTCGCGGTCCGCAACGCCCCGACGGGGCACGGTCCTGTCTCCTACCGGATCGACTCGCGTGTCGCTGAGGGGACGGTCGTGGCCGACGTGGACGAGTGCCCGCCGACCGCCGAGGTCCTCCTCCGGCTGCGCCTGCCACTGGGTGCGGTGATGAGGCGGGCGCGGGTCGACGGGCAGGACGTACGGGTGGACGCGCACCGTCAGGAAGTGACCCTGCCGCCGGGTACCTCCAGTGCCCACGTGGAGGTCGACGTCACCTGAACGCGCGGAAAGGATGTACCGGGGCAATCCGGATGCCCCATGATCGTCCCCGGCACTTCCGAGGCGTCGAGAGGGACACCGATGAGCGCGGACGAGGGGGTCGGCCCGCCGGCCCCAACGGAGGCGTACCGGGCGGCCGCGCGCGCCGCCGTCGGCGAGATCGAGGAGATCGAGTCGCTGGTCATGGCGCTGGAGGCGCGGCTCGTGAAGCTGCGCACGCGGGTGCGCACGCTCACCGCGCTGCTCGGCGCGATCCGCGACGTCGTGCCCGACGCCGCGATGCCCGCCCCGCCCTACTCGCCCCTGCCGCCGCGCGACGACGAGGTCACCGAGCTGCCGCGCCGTCGCCGCACGAGCGACGCGGCCCCCGGCCTCGACGACCTGCCGGTGCGCCTCGCCGCGCGGGCCGCGCGCCCGACCGGCGCGCCGCCGCCGTCGGCCGACGAGATCCTCGGCCTGTCCGGCGAGGGCCGGCACGCGAGCCCGCCCCCCGCGCGCCTCGACCCGCTCGCCGCCGACCTCGAGGCCTGGGGCTGACCGGCCACCGTCCCCTCGGGCCGCCGCGCCGCCGGCTCCTCAGGGGCGCGCGGCGAACCGCTCGAGCAGGTCGGCGTGCCCGGAGACGATGAGGATGTCGTTCGCGGAGACGCGGGTCTCGTCGGTCGCGTAGACGAAGTCCTCGCCCGGCGGCTTCACGCCGAGGATCGTCACGCCGTACTTCTTGCGCACCTGCGCCTGCCCGATGGTGAAGCCCTGCAGCTCGCGCGGCGGGCGCATCTTCACGATCGTGAAGTCGTCCTCGACCTCGATGTAGTCGAGCAGCTTGCCGCTGACGAGGTGCGCCACCCGGTTGCCCGCGTCCGCCTCCGGCAGCACCACGTGGTGCACGCCGATGCGGCGCAGGATGCGCGCGTGCTCGGGGGAGATCGCCTTGGCCCAGATCTGCGGCACCTCGAGGTCCACGAGGTTGCCGGCGATGAGCACGCTCGCCTCGAGCGCGGTGCCCACCCCGACGACCGCGACCTGGAACTCGGCGACGCCGAGCTGGACGAGCGCCTCCGGGTTCGTGCAGTCGGCCTCGACCAGCGGGAACCGGCCCGTGTACTGCGCCACCTTCTCGGGGTCGCGCTCGGCCGCGAGGACGTCGTGGCCCAGCCGCTCCAGGGTGAGCGCGATCGCCGAGCCGAACCGGCCCAGGCCGACGACGAGCGTGCCCGCGCTGCGGGTGTCCTTCTCCGGCTTCGAGGGGCGCCCGGGGACGGCGCCCGCGTGTCCGGCGTAGCTGTCAGCCAATGATCGGCCTCTCCTCGGGGTAGCGGATCACCCTGCGCCGGTCGCGCAGGGCGAGCGCCGCCGCCACGGTAATGGTGCCCGTCCGGCCGGCGAACATCAGCGCGGCGAGGACGTACTTCGCGGCGTCGGGCAGCTCGGGCGTGAGCCCGGTCGTCAGGCCGACCGTCGCGAACGCGGAGATCACCTCGAACAGGACGACGTCGAGGCTCTCCCCGGTCATCTCCAGCACGAGCAGGGCGGCGACGAGGACCATCGAGGCGCTGACGATCGTCACCGCGACCGCGAGCCGGAGGCTCTCGCGCGGGATGCGGCGCCCGAAGGCCTCCATGTCCCGGTCGCCGCGCGCCTCCGCGACGATGGCGAGGAGCAGGACGCCCAGGGTCGTCACCTTGATGCCGCCCGCCGTCGACGCGCTGCCGCCGCCGATGAACATGACCGCGTCCGTGAGCAGCCAGCTCGCCTCGTGCATCCCGCCGACGTCGATCGTGCTCAGCCCGCCCGAGCGCGGCATGACGCCCGCCACGAGGGAGGCGAGCACGCGGTCGTCGCCGTCGAGCCCGCCGAGCGTGGCGGGGTTGCCCCACTCCATCGCGCCGAGGAGGAGGGTCGTCGCGCCGAGCAGGACGAGCGAGACGCTGATCGTCATCTTGCTGTGCAGCGTGAGGTCGGCCCACCGCCAGCGCGTGCGCGACAGGTTGAAGATCACGGGGAAGCCCAGGGAGCCGACGAACACGCCCAGCGCGATCGGCAGGCACACCCACCAGTCGCCCACGTACGGGACCAGGCCCTCCGGCGTCGGGACGAAGCCCGCGTTGTTGAACGCCGAGACCGCGTAGAACGCGCCGTGCCAGAGCGCGTCGCCGATGCTCTCGCCGAGCTGGACGAACCGCGGCACGAGGACGAGCGCGATCCCGGTCTGGATCGTCAGCGACGTGATGACGACGACCCGGATGAGGGAGCCGACCTCGCCGAGCGCGCTGCCGACCTCGCCGGCGGCGAGGAGCTTCTGCGTGAGCCCGATGCGTCGCGAGACGGCGAGGCCGAGCACGGAGGCGAGCGTCATGACGCCGAGCCCGCCGACCCAGATCCCGACGAGGATGACCGCCTGGCCGAACACCGACCAGTGGGTTCCGGTCTCGACGACGGTCAGCCCCGTGACGCACACGGCCGACACCGCGGTGAAGAGGGCGTCGGCGAACGAGGTGCGGGCGCCGTCGGCGGCGGCGGTCGGGAGGCTGAGGAGGCCGGTGACCACGACGATGATCGCCGCGAACGCGGAGAGCGTCAGGCGTGCGGGCGACCGGCGCGCCGCCTCGTCCACCATCTCCCGGACCGCGGCGAACGGTCGGGGGACGTCCATCGCCACCTCCCGGGCTCAGCCGTCCAACTCTGGCACACGAGCCGCGGGCGGACGGGTCGGGCACGCACGGTGGCGACCGGTTAGGTTGCCCTCATGCGTGGGACCGGTGGCGACCGGACGCGCGTCGTCTGGTCACCGGCGCTGCTCGGGTACGACTTCGGGCTGCGCCACCCGATGACGCCGGTCCGCCTGGACCTGACGTTCCGGCTCGCGGAGCGGCTCGGCGTGCTCGCGCTGCCCGGGGTGACCGTGGTGGGCGCCGAGCCCGCCGACGACGAGCTGCTCGCCACCGCGCACACGGTCGACTACGTCGCCGCGGTGCGGCGCGCGGGCGCGGAGGGCGTCGCCGACGAGGCCCGCGGGCTGGGCACCGAGGACGACCCGGTGTTCCCGGGGATGCACGAGGCGGCCGCGCGCGTGGTGGCCGGCAGCGTGGAGTCGGCGCTCGCCGTCTGGGACGGCGACGCGCGGCACGCCGTCAACCTCGCGGGCGGGATGCACCACGCGATGCCGGACCGCGCGTCGGGGTTCTGCATCTACAACGACGCCGTGGCCGCCATCCGCGCGGTCCTCGCCCGGGGCGCGCGCCGGGTCGCGTACGTCGACGTCGACGCGCACCACGGCGACGGCGTCGAGCGCGCCTTCTGGGACGACCCGCGCGTGCTCACGGTCTCCGTGCACGAGAGCGGCTCGACGCTGTTCCCCGGCACGGGCCACCCCGCCGACGTCGGGGGGCCGGGCGCGCGGGGGAGCGCCGTCAACGTGGCCCTGCCGGCGGGGACCACGGACGCGGGCTGGCTGCGCGCGATCGCGTCCGTCGCGGTGCCGGTGGTCCGCGCGTTCGGGCCCGACATGCTCGTCACGCAGCACGGCTGCGACGCGCACGCGATGGACCCGCTGACGAATCTCGCGGTCTCCGTGGACGGCCTGCGCGCGGCGGCGGTGCTGCTGCACGACCTCGCGCACGAGGTGGCGGACGGGCGGTGGCTGGCCCTCGGCGGCGGGGGGTACGCCATCGTCCAGGTGGTCCCGCGGGTGTGGACGCACGTGCTCGCGGTGGCGGCGCACGCGCCGCTGGACGTGGCGACGCCGGTGCCCGAGCCGTGGCGCGCGCACGTCGAGGGGACGCTGGGCCCGCCCGCGCCGACGGTGATGGGCGACGGCGAGGCGGCCGTCGCGCAGCCGTGGTCGGGGGGCTACGACCCGGCCGACCCGGTGGACCGGACGCTGCTCGCGACCCGGCGGCACGTGTTCGACTGGCACGGCCTCGACGCGCTCTACGACTGAGCCGGGGCTGAGCCGGGGCTGAGCCGGGCACCGCCGCGGCCTCAGTTGACTTCTTTCACTCTATTCACCCCTTTCACATGCGTCTCACCAGGCCCTATGGTGTGCCCAGCGCGGCGCCAGGCCGCCTCGCCGATCGGCGACCGAGAGACGGATGTGGACGAGATGAGCGCGGGCGAGCGCATGCGGTACCTGACGGTGGCCGAGGTGGCCGACCTCATGCGGCTGTCGCGGATGACCGTGTACCGGCTGATCAACCGCGGGGAGCTGCCCGCGGTGCGCGTCGGGCGCTCGTTCCGGGTGCCGCAGGACGCCCTCGACGCCTACCTGCGCACGCACTCCGTCGACGCCGAGGGCGCGGACGGCGAGGAGCGGCTCTCCTCCTGAGGCGCCGGCTCCTGAGCCGCCGGCCGCCGTCGTCCGGCCGGGGCCGTCCCGGGGGCCCGGGACGCACCACTCGCGGCGACCCGGTAGAGTGACCGCCGGACTTCTCCCGAGCGCGGGGGACCCGGCCGTCGGCGGCGGGGCAACCGCGTGCGACACCCTGATCGAGCGAGGACACGTGGGCTCCGTCATCAAGAAGCGCCGCAAGCGCATGGCCAAGAAGAAGCACCGCAAGCTGCTGCGCAAGACGCGCCACCAGCGCCGCAACAAGAAGTGAGCCACGCGCGGGTGACCGCGCGCTGACGGGCTCGGCTGCCGACGGCACCGGGCCCGTTGTCGTGCCCGCGGCCGGGCCGCTCCCCAGGGGCGGCTCAGCCCTCCAGGCGGCTCTCCAGGCGCCGCCGGAGCGCGCGCCGCACACCCCGGATCGCCAGGCTCGCGGCCCACGCGGCCCCGGCCCAGCTCGCCGTCTGCGCCCCGCGGCGCACGGCGCGGCGCCGGCCGCGGAACTCCTGCACCGGCCAGCCCACGCGCTGCGCGTGCCGCCGCAGGCGGCGGTCCGGGTTGATCGCCACGGGGTGGCCGACCGTCGACAGGATCGGCACGTCGTGCATCGAGTCGCCGTAGGCGAAGCTCGACGCCAGGTCGATGCCCTCCTCCTCGGCGAGCGCGAGCACGGCGCGGGCCTTCGCGCGGCCGTGCATCATGTCGCCGACGAGCCGGCCGGTGTAGTAGCCGTCGAGGTGCTCGGCGACCGTGCCGAGGGCGCCCGTGGCGCCGAGCCGCCGCCCGATGAGCTCGCCGACCTCGACCGGGCTCGCCGTGATGATCCACACCTCGTGCCCGGCGTCGAGGTGCTCGCGCAGCAGGGCCTGCGTGCCGGGGAAGATCCGCAGCGAGAGCACCTCGTCCCAGATCTCCTCGCCGATCGCCGCGATCTCGGCGACGGACCGCCCGGCGACGATGCTCAGCGCGCGCGACCGGACCTTGGCGATCGTGTGCATGTCCTCGCCGAACGCGAGGTACCGGGCCTGGTGGAACGCGAACGTCACCAGGTCCCACGTCGTGAAGAAGCCGCGGGACCGCAGGCCGACGGCCAGGTGGAACGCGCTCGCGCCGCGGATGATCGTGTTGTCGAGGTCGAAGAACGCGGCGGTGCGCAGCCCATCCGACCGGGCGCCGGCGTCGGCGGAGGTCGGCTCGGCCACCCGACCACTGTAGCCACCGCCCTAGGGTTGCCTCATGGTGGCGACGGCGTCCGGGTCCGAGCGGGTGGTCCTCTACGTCCGAGCGGGATGCCATCTCTGCGCGACGGGGCGGGAGGTGGTGGCCAGGGTCGCCGAGGAGACCGGCGCGGCCTGGCGGGAGGTGGACGTGGACGTGTCGCCGGGCACGCGGTCGCTGTTCGGCGAGCTGGTGCCGGCCGTGCTCGTCGACGGCGTGCTGGTCGACCACTGGCGCATCGACGAGGCGCGCCTGCGCCGCGCGATCGAGGCGCAGGCGCCGGGTGGTGCCCCGGGCGGCGCGCCCGGGAGCGCTCAGGGGGGCACGGCGCCCAGGAGCCCCCAGGGGGGCACGGCGTCGGGGGGCACGGCGTCGGGGGGCACGGCGTCGGGGGGCACGGCGTCGGGGGGCACGGCGTCGGGGGACACGGCGTGACGCGGCGCGCGGTCCCGGCGTCGACGGTCCGCCGCCTGCCGCTGTACCTGCGGGCCCTCGACGAGCTCGCCGAGCGCGGCGTCGCGCAGACGTCGTCGACCGAGCTCGCGGAGATGGCGGGCGTGGGCCCGGCGCAGCTGCGGCGCGACCTGTCGTTCCTCGGCTCGCACGGCGTGCGCGGCGTCGGCTACGACGTCGAGCACCTGCAGGCCCAGGTGGCCGCGGAGCTGGGCCTGACCGGCGACCTGCCGGTCGTCATCGTCGGCATCGGCAACCTGGGGCACGCGCTGGCCAACTACGTGGTCGAGGCGGGCACCGGCTTCCGGGTGGCGGCGCTCGTCGACGCGGACCCCGCCGTCGTCGGGACGCGGGTGGCCGGGCTGGTCGTCGAGGACGTGGCGGACCTCGTCGACGTCGTGCGGCGGGCGGGCGTCGCGCTGGCCGTGCTCACGACGCCGGCCGACGTCGCCCAGGACGTGTGCGACCGGCTGGTCGCGGCCGGGGTGACGGGGATCCTCACCTTCGTGCCGCGGGTGCTCCAGGTGCCCGACGACGTGGACCTGCGCACCGTGGACCTCGCCACCGAGCTGCAGATCCTGGCGTTCCACGCGCGGCGGCGGTCGCTCGCGCGCAGCGGCGCCTGACGTCCCCGGTCCCGGGATCCGGGGGACGGAACCCGGGACGGCCGGGGACAGCCCTGGCGCGCGGGGCGTCAGGCCTTGGCGACGGCCTCGACGTCGAGCGTGATGGTGACCTTGTCGCCCACGAGGACGCCGCCGGTCTCGAGCGCGGCGTTCCAGGTCAGGCCGAAGTCCTTGCGGGAGATCTCGGTGGTCGCGGTGGCGCCGAGGCGCTCGGTGCCGAACGGGTCGGTCGCCGCGCCCTCGAAGGTGGTGCGCAGCGTCACCGGGCGGGTGACCCCGCGGATGGTGAGCTCGCCGTCGATGAGGAAGTCCTCGCCGTCGGCCCGGACGGCCGTGGAGCGGAACTCCCAGGTCGGGTGGGCGTCGGTCTCGAAGAAGTCGGCGCTGCGCAGGTGCGCGTCACGCTTGGCGTCCTTGGTGTCGACGGTGGCCGGGTCGAGCGTCGCGACGACGGAGCTCGCCTCGAGCGTGTCGCCGATGACGATCTCGCCGTGGGTGATGTCGACGGTGCCGTGGACCTTGGAGATGCCGGCGTGCCGCACGCTGAACCCCGCCCGGCTGTGCGACGTCTCGACGACCCAGGTCCCGGGGCGGACGGCGGGCGGCAGGGCGGTGGTGGTCGTGGTCGTCATGTGTCTCGGCTCTCCCTGATCATTTGTTGAAGCATCAATTAAGTAGTTGACAGTTGTACTACAGTGGGCGACGGTCGGCAAGCCGTGAGCAGGGGAGGTGTCGCATGACACAGGCCGAGCGCGAGCCCGACGACGTCCTCTGGCTGTCGGCGGAGCAGCAGCGCCACTGGCGCGCCGTCATCCTCGGCACCGCGCGGCTCACCGAGGCGCTGAGCCGCCAGCTCGAGCGCGACGCCGGGCTGTCCCTGAGCGAGTACGAGATCCTCGTGCGGCTGTCCGAGGCCGCCGACCGGACCCTGCGCATGTCCGAGCTCGCCGCGGCGGTGGTGCACTCGCGTAGCCGGCTCACGCACGCCGTCGGGCGGCTGGAGCAGCGCGGCCTCGTCGCGCGCCGGCCGTGCCCCGAGGACCGGCGCGGGGTCAACTGCGTCATGACCGACGAGGGCTACGCGGCGCTCGAGGCCGCCGCGCCCGGGCACGTCCGCGAGGTCCGGGCCCAGCTCGTCGACCGGCTCACCGACGAGGAGTTCCGCGCGCTCGGCGCCGCGATGGCGAAGGTCGCCCCCGACGCGGAGCCCGGCGCCTGAGCCCCGCTCCCCGCGCAGAGTGGAACGTTCTGCCGGCAACTCGTTCCACTCTGGCCCCTAGGCCCGCGGATCGTTCCAGTCTGCGGAGGTGGGAGGTGGCGAGTGGCGGGGGTGGCGAGTGGCGGGGGTGGCGAGTGGGAGGTGGCGAGTGGCGGGGGTGGCGAGTGGCGGGGTGCGGGCGCGGGCGCGGGCACCGCTGTCCGTAAGGGACACTGGCCCCATGGTCGAGACCCCACTCGTGACGACGGTGCACCTGCTGCGCCACGGCGAGGTCCACAACCCCGACGGCATCCTCTACGGCCGGCTCGACGGCTACCGCCTGTCAGAGCGCGGCCGCGCCATGGCCCGGCGCGTCGCCGAGCACCTCGGCGGCCGGGGGGAGGCCGCCGCGAGCGGGCCGCGCCGCGACGTCGTGCACGTCGTCGCCTCGCCGCTGGAGCGCGCGCAGGAGACGGCCGCGCCCATCGCGGCGGAGTTCGGGCTCGAGGTCGCGACCGACCCGCGCTTCCTCGAGGCGGAGAACCACTTCGAGGGCCTGACCTTCGGCGTCGGCGACGGGTCGCTGCGCCGCCCCCGGCACTGGCGCCACCTGTGGAACCCGTTCCGGCCGTCGTGGGGCGAGCCGTACACCCAGCAGGTCGCGCGCATGCTCGCCGGCATCGCCGAGGCGCGGCGCGCGGCCGCCGGGCACGAGGCCGTCGTCGTGAGCCACCAGCTCCCGATCTGGGTGACGCGCTGCGCGCTCGAGGGGCGCCGCCTGTGGCACGACCCGCGGCGGCGCGAGTGCAGCCTCGCCTCCCTCACGTCCCTGCGGTTCGAGGGCGAGCGGCTCGTCGCCATCGAGTACCGCGAGCCCGCGGCGGACCTCCTCGCGGACGCGAGCCAGGTGCCCGGGGCGTGACCGTGCGGCGGCCGGCGGCGCGGCTCGGCGCGGCCCTCGCGGGCCTCGCGCTCGTCGCCGCGTGCACGCCGACGGTCGGCGGCGGCTGGGACGAGGAGGGCGCCCGGACCGGCTACGTCTCCGGCGACCGGTCGGTCACCACGTGGGAGCCCGGCGACCGGCGCGGGCCCGTCGAGATCAGCGGCACCGACTACGACGGCGGCCGGGTGGACGTCGCGGACTGGCGGGGCGACGTCGTCGTGCTCAACACCTGGTACGCGCAGTGCCCGCCCTGCCGCGCGGAGGCGCCGGACCTCGTGGCGCTCGCCGAGGACTACGCCGACCGGGGCGTGCACGTCCTGGGCATCAACTCCACCGACGACGCCGGCGCCGCCCTCGCGTTCGAGCGCACCTTCGCGGTCCCGTACCCCTCGCTGCACGACGCCGACGGCACCGCGATCGCCGCGCTGCAGGGGGTCGTGCCCGTGCAGGCGGTGCCGACGACGGTGGTGCTCGACGCCGACGGGCGGGTCGCCGCGCGCGTGCTCGGGGTGGTGGACCCGTCGACGCTGCGCGCCGTCGTCGACGACCTGCTGGCCGAGCGGGACGGCGCCGCGTGATCCTCACCGGTGGTGCGCTCGCCTCGATCGGCGACACCGTCCAGGCGACGGTCCTCGGCGGCTCGATGCTCGCCGCGCTGCCGCTCGCCGCGCTCGCCGGGCTGGTGTCGTTCGCGTCGCCGTGCGTGCTGCCGCTCGTGCCCGGGTACCTGGGGTACGTGTCCGGGATGGTCGGGGCGCGCGCCGGCGTGGGCGGCTCGGGGGGCTCGGGCGGTTCGGGGGGCTCGGGCGGCTCGGACGGCGACGGCGGGGTGCGGGCCCTGCGGGCCGGTCGCCGCCGCACGGTGGCCGGCGTGGCGCTGTTCGTCGCGGGCTTCACCGTGGTGTTCGTCGCGTTCGGCGTCCTCGCCGGGTCCCTCGGCGGGGCGCTCGTCCGGTGGCAGGACGAGCTGGTGCGCGTGCTCGGCGTCGTCGTGGTGCTCATGGGGTTGGTGTTCATCGGGTGGGTGCCGTTCGCGCAGCGGACCGCGCGGCTGCGGCTCGCGCCGCGCGCCGGGCTGTGGGGGGCGCCGCTGCTCGGCGTGGTGTTCGGGCTCGGCTGGACGCCGTGCATCGGGCCCACGCTCGTCGCCGTCTACACGCTCGCGCTCGACGAGGGCAGCGCCGCGCGCGGGGCCGCGCTGTCGGTCGCGTACTGCGTCGGGCTGGGGCTGCCGTTCCTGCTGCTGGCGCTCGGCCTCGACCGGTCCGCCGGGGCGTTCGGGTTCCTGCGTCGGCACCGGCTGGCGATCATGCGCGTCGGCGGGGCGATCCTCGTCGTCGTCGGCCTGGCGCTGGTGACCGGGCTGTGGGGGCGGTTCACGGGCGCGCTGCAGGGGGTCGTCGGCGGGTTCGAGACGGTGGTGTGATGCCGACCGACCTCGTGGACGCGATGAGCCCGGCGACCGCGCCGCCCGGGCTGCCGCGGCTCGGCGCCGCCGGCTGGCTGCGCTGGGTCTGGCGGCAGCTGACGAGCATGCGGGTCGCGCTCATGCTGCTGACCCTGCTCGCCGTCGTCGCCGTGCCGGGCTCCCTGCTGCCGCAGCGGCCGCAGGACCCGGCGGCGGTCGCGCGCTGGATCGCGGAGAACCCCGGGGCCGGCGCGTGGCTCGACCGGCTGGGGTTCTTCGACGTGTTCGCGTCGCCGTGGTTCTCCGCGGTGTACCTGCTGCTGTTCGCCTCGCTCGTGGGCTGCATCGTGCCGCGCATCGCCGCGCACGCCCGCGCCCTGCGGGCAGCTCCGCCCCGCGCGCCCCGGCGGTTCGAGCGGTTCGCCGTCCGCGACGAGGTGGTCACGACGGCGTCGGCCGACGACGTGCTCGCCGCCGCCCGCGCCGCGCTCGCCGGGCCGGTGCGCCGCCTGCCCCGGTTCCGGGTGGTCGAGGGCGTCGAGGACTCGGGCACCCGCACGCTCAGCGCCGAGCGCGGCTACCTGCGCGAGACCGGGAACCTGCTCTTCCACCTCGCGCTCGTCGCGCTGCTCGTCGCGGTCGCCGTCGGGCAGCTCTTCCACTACCGCGGGCAGGCGATCGTCGTGGAGGGCCGCGGGTTCGCCAACTCCGTCACCGACTACGACACCTTCGTCGCGGGCACCGCGTTCGACCCGGGCTCGCTCGTGCCGTTCACGCTCACGCTCGACGAGATGGTCGCCGAGTTCGCGCCCGACGGGCGGCCCGTCGAGTTCCGGGCGGCCGTCACCGTGCGCGAGCCGGGCGCCCACCCGGCGCCGCGGCCCGCCGTCGTGCGCCTCAACGACCCCCTCGAGATCGGGGGCGCGAAGGTCTACCTCCAGGGCAACGGGTACGCGCCCGAGGTCACGGTGCGCGACGCCGCGGGCGAGGTGGCGTTCGCGGGCGCGGTGCCATTCCTGCCGGAGGACGACGTGTACACGTCGCGGGGCGTGATCAAGGTGCCGGACGTGTCGACCGGGGACCAGCTCGGCCTCGTCGGGTACCTGCTGCCGACGGCCGTCGTCGGCGAGATGGGGGCGGCGTCCGTGCACCCGGACCCGGCCGCGCCGCTGCTCGTGCTCACGCTGTGGCGCGGCGACCTCGGCCTCGACACCGGCGTGCCGCAGAACGTCTACGAGCTGGACACCGCGCGGATGACCCAGGTGCTCGAGGCCGACGGGACGCCGACGACGATCCTCGTGCAGCCGGGCGAGACCGTGGAGCTGCCGGACGGGCTCGGCACGCTCACGTGGGACGGCCTGCCCCGGTTCGCCGCGCTCGACCTGCGGCACGACCCGGCCCTGGGCGGCGTGCTGGCCGGCGCGATCGCGGCGCTCGTGGGGCTGGGCCTGTCGCTGTTCACGCCGCGGCGCCGCATCTGGGTGCGGGCGACCGAGGTGAGCGGGACCGGGGTGCGCGACGGCGTGCGCGAGGCCGGCGTGGGCGGGACCGGGGTGCGCGAGGGTGGCCCGGGGCAGCGCACGGTCGTGGGCCTCGCGGGCCTCGCGCGCGGGGACGACCTAGGGTTGCCCGCAGAGCTCGCGCGCGTGGCCGACGCGGTCCGGGCGCTGGGGGAGGCGGCGGCGGTGGACGCCGGGGGCGTGGGGTCCGCCGGGGACGGCACCGGGCCGCAGCGGTCCGCTGGGGCGCGCGACGACGAGGGGAGAGGCGATGGGCCTGGGTGAGCTGAGCACCGTCCTGGTCTGGGGCGCGGCGACGGCGTACGCGGTCGCCTTCGTGGCGTTCGCGGTGGACCTGGCCCGGCTCGCGGACGCGCGTGCCGGCGGGCGGGCCGCGGGGGGCGCGTCCGCCGTCGGGGGCGACGAGGGCGCCGTCGAGGGCGCGGACGTCGCGGCCGCGGACCGCGAGAGCGTGACGGTGGCGGCGGGCCCCCGGCCGGGCCGCGCCGCCCCGGGCGCCGGGTTCGCCCCGCCCGCCACGGCGGGTGGCGATGCGACGGCGCGCGGCGAGGGTCGCCGTCGGGCCGCGGGGATCGCGATGGCGGTCACCGTGCTCGGCCTGGCGCTGCACCTCGCGGGGGTCGTGCTGCGGGGCGTGGCGGCGGGCCGCGTGCCGTGGGCCAACATGTACGAGTTCACGCTGGTCGGGTCGCTGGTGGCGGTCGCGACGTTCGTGGCCCTGACGCGCTGGCGGGACGTGCGGTTCCTCGGCGCGATCGTGCTGGGCCTCGCGGTGCTGGCGCTGGGGCTCGCGCTGGCCGTGTTCTACCTGCCGGCGGACCCGGTGCGGCCGATCCTGCAGAGCTACTGGCTGGTCATCCACGTCTCGATCGCGACGATCGCGTCCGGGCTGTTCACGGTGTCGTTCGCGGCGAGCGCGCTCCAGCTCCTCAAGGACTCCCGCGACGCCGGGTCGCCGCGCGTGGGCGGGCCGCGGTGGCGGATGCTCGACGCGCTGCCGCCGACGGCGGACCTCGAGGCGCTCGCGTTCCGCATCACCGCCGTCGGGTTCGTGCTGTGGACCTTCACGATCATGGCCGGCGCGATCTGGGCCGAGCACTCCTGGGGCCGGTACTGGGGCTGGGACCCGAAGGAGACGTGGTCGTTCGTCGTCTGGTTGGTCTACGCCGCCTACCTGCACGCGCGCACGACGGCGGGGTGGTCGGGCCGGCGAGCGGCCTGGTTCGTGGTCGTCGGGTACGCCACCGTGCTGTTCAACTTCACGGGCGTGAACCTGTTCTTCCAGGGCAAGCACACGTACGCCGAGCTGTGAGGCTCGCGGAGCTGTGAGGTACGCCCGGGGGGCGTGAGACGTTCGGGTGATTCCTCGCGAACCGCCCCCGCAAGATCACTCGTGGGCCTACGGTGTGGCGCATGGTCGCGGGGGGCGCTCGCGCCACGCCTGCAGGGGACCTGAGCGACGCACTGGCGGTCCTCTGGGCGAAGTCGTGGCCGTACCGCGGGGCCTCGCTGGAGGTCGAGGGGTGGCTGCCCCTGTGGCAGCACATGGACGACGCCGCCGACGTCGCGGGGCTCCTCTGGGACGAGTGGTTGTCGCCCTCGGTACGACGTCTCGTCGCGGAGGCGCTCCCGGGCGGTGAGGACGACGCGCGCCGCCTCGTGACGTGGCTGGCCGCCGCGCACGACGTCGGGAAGGCCACCCCGGCGTTCGCGGTGCAGGTGGGCGTCCTCGCGGACCGGATGCGACGCGCGGGTCTTGCCTTCGGTCCGATGGTTCAGGCCGACCACCGCATGCTCCGGCACGAAGTGGCCGGGGCGGCGATCCTCGACCGTTGGCTCGACGAGCGGGCCGGGCTGGGTCGGCTCGACCGCCCGCAGCTCACGGACGTCGTCGCCGGCCACCACGGGACCTTCCCGCCACCGGCTGCGGTGCAGGACGCGCCGGGACGTCCGCATCTCATGGGAGACGAGCTGTGGGCTGTGGTGCAGGACGCCCTCTTGGACCGTGCCGCCGACCGGACCGGGGCCGCCGAGCGCCTGCCGGAGTGGCGCGGGCTACGTCTGCCGCAGGTCGCGCAGATGCTGCTCACAGGCGTCGTCGTGGTCGCCGACTGGATCGCGTCGGGGGAGACGTTCCCGCTGCTGCCCCTCGGCGTCGTGCCGCCTGTGGACGACCGGCCGGCTCCGAGCGACCGTGCGCGGTGACAAGGACACCGAGTCCGACCCCGTGGGAAATCTTCACGTAGAGCGCGTGGTCGACCGCGCGGCCAATGCCGAAGGTCGTCTCCCCGATGATGGCGAGGTTCGCGTCGTTCTCGGCGTGGACGGGCAGCCCGAGGGAGTCGGAGAGCAGTCGAGTCGGCCGCTGCAGGTGCCAGCGGCTCGCGATGTTCGTCCGGGAGACGAGCCCGTCGCTGTCGATCGGTTCGGGGATGGCAGCGACGGCCCCGCGGCACGGGAGACCGCCCACGCCGGCCCGAGGGGTCAGTTCGCGGAGGAGCGCGCCCGCCGCAGCCGACACCTCCTTGGCGGTGGCGTCTTCACCGAGGTGACGCACACCTCGGGCGAGGACCCGTCCAGAGAGGTCGCACAGTGCCACCTGGACGCGCTCGTGCCCCATGTCGATACCGACGCCATAGCCGGCCGGTGCGGCTCGCGCGAGCAGAGTCGGCGGTCGGCCCGGTGCGGACTCGCGGCCGGTGACGTGGGTTGGTACCTGGAGCGCCCCTTCGGCGAGGAGCTCCGAGACGATGCTCGCAACCGTCGTCCGTGACAGGTCCGTGCGACGGCGCACTTCGTCCCGTGTGAGCGCCACAGCGCCGTTGAAGGCGGCGAGCACAAGTCGGCGATTGTGCGCGCGGATCCCTGTCGTCGTCCTGCGAGCCACGACAACGAGCATGCCATGACGGCGACACGTCCGAGGTGCCCTGGTCAGGCACCCGTCCCCCAGCGCTCCGTACGCGGCCGATGCTGACAGCTCGAAGTCGATGCGGACGTGAGGATCGCGCATACCCCGATGGGAAGGACGGAGCCGAAGGGCGCGAGCTCCCCGGCGCGTTCGCGTGCCCTCGTCGGCGCACCAAGTGGTTGGTCATGAGTGGGGGTTGCCACCCGAAGGGGCGGGCGCTATGGTGTGCAACACGAGTTGCGCAATACGAGTTGCGCGGGTGGTAGGAGGCATGATGGCGAAGCGGGTCACCCGCGGTGATGTGGCTGCACTGGCTGGCACGTCGCCCGCCGTGGTCAGTTACGTCCTGAACGACGGTCCCCGCCCCGTCGCCGAGGCCACCCGGGCGCGGGTGCTCGCCGCGGTGGAGGCTCTGGGGTACCGGCCGAACTCGATTGCGCGGTCCTTGCGCACCAGTCGGACGATGATGCTCGGGCTGATCGTGCCCGACACGTCTAACCCCTTCTTCGGTGAGGCCTCGCGGGCGATCGAGGACGCGGCGTTCGAGCGCGGCTACATGGTCGTCGTCGGCAATGCTGTCGAGAGCGCGCAGCGACAGAACTCCTACATTCGTGCATTCGCCGACCAGCGGGTCGATGGGGTGGTCATCCTGCCGCAGTACGGCACGCTCGAGTGGGTCGGTGAGATCCGGGCGGCCGGCGTTCCTTGCGTGGTCCTGGACCGTCCCGATCCGGCCGCCACCTTCCCGGCGATCGGAGTGGAGAACGTTGCGGGGGTCCGCCTTGTCGTTCAGCACCTGGTCGATACCCACGGGGCGAGGCGGATTGCGTGCATCGCGGGTCCCGAGGACTCCGGGCCGATGGACGAGCGGGTCGAGGGCTGGCGTCAGGGGCTGACCGAGGCAGGTCTCGAGGCGACCGGCCTACTGCGCCGCGGGGGCTTCCACCGGGATGACGTGACGGCGCTGGTCGACGATCTCGTCCGGACGGAGGCGCCCTTCGACGCGGTCGTGGCCGCGAGTGACGAGCACGCGTTCGGGGTGCTGCGCGCGCTGTACGACCAGGGGCTGCGCGCTCCCGACGACGTTGCCGTCGTCGGGTTCGACGGAGTCACCGTCGGGCGCTCGATGATCCCGTCCCTGACGACGCTCGCGCGGCCTTTCGAGGCGCTCGCGCGGCTTGCCGTGGAGACGCTCGTCGGGGAGGAGGAGGCGCACGCCGAGCCGGGGCTCACCCGGCTGCCCGTCACCCTCAGGCTTGGCGAGTCCTGCGGGTGCGGTGCGGGCCCGGAGGCGGCATCGTGACGGCCTCGACCCCGACGGCCCGGCAGCTCGACCTGCTGCTCCTGAACGCCAAGGTAATGAACTCAGAGCTCGACGGGTTCGTCGACGCCCACGTCGGTGTCGCCGATGGTGTCATCCTCTCGGTCGACGAGAGTCGTCCTGCCGTGGGTGCCCGGGAGACGATCGACCTGGGCGGGGCCGTCCTGCTGCCAGGGTTCATCAGCGCCCATACGCACGTGGCCCAGAGCTTCGGCAAGGGGATCTTCGACGGGCTGCACCTGACGCAGTGGCTCACCACACTGCGGCGCACCTACGCCGACCTGACCGACGAGCAGGTTTACGCGGCGACCCTGCTCGGCGCGCTCGAGTCGATCCGTTCCGGAGTCACCTTCATCAACGACATGGCCACTGTGGGCGAGCGCTTCGACGTCGTCGCCCAGGCAATCGTGGACTCAGGGGTCCGGGCCCACATCGGCTCCGCCTTCCTTGACCGTCGGGAAGGGGACAGCCCCGCCCCGACGTCGTCCACGGATCAGGTGCTCGAGCAGATGAGCGCGTTGCACCGTCGCTGGGACGGTGCCGGGGAAGGCCGGGTGCGCGTCGCGATCAGCCCGGTCGGCCTCCCGGCCTGCTCCCGCGCACTCATGGAGCAGTCCGCCGCACTCGCCCGGGAACTCGACGCCCCGCTGCACACGCACTGCTCGGAGGAGAAGGCCGCGACGGCCGAGTCCTGGGATCGCTTCGGGATGTCCGAGGTCCGCGCCCTCGAGGAGTTCGGGGTACTTGGGGACCGGACGACACTCGCCCACTGCGTGTGGGTCGACGACGATGACATCGCCACGATCGCCCGTCACGGGGCCCTCGTCGCACACTGTCCGTCGACGAACATGAAGATCACCGACGGGATCGCCCCGATCGAGGCGCTGCGGATCGCCGGGGCCAAGCTCGGACTCGGGACCGACGGGGCGGCGTCCTCCGGCTCCTACGACATCCTCCAGGAGATGCGACTGGCGGGGATGCTCGCCAAGGTCGCGACGATGGACTCCGGGGCGCTGCCCAACGCGACGTTGTGGTCGATGCTCGTGGGCACCGCGGCGCACTTCAGGGTGACCCCGCCCGGCACCGCCGGTCTGGTCACCGTCGGGGCCACGGCCGATCTCACCGTGATCCGCTACCCGAGCCTGCATCTGATCGACGAGACCCGATTCCTGAGCAACCTCGTGTTCTCCGCCACCGCCGGCGACGTCGTCCACGTCGTCGTCGACGGGCAGCTCGTGCTCCGGCACGGCCGATTCACGCGACACGACGAGGACGAGGTCACGGCACGCGCGCTGCGGTCCATGGCCTCGATGGCACCCCTGCCGCCCACGTCCTAGGAGGAACGCATGACCGACGTCGCCACCCGGCTGCTTGCCGACTTCGCCCACTACTCGAACCGGCTGAAGTTGGAGTACTTCGAGGCCTGCTGCCGCTACCGGTTCGACCGGGACGTTCTCACCGAACTCGAAGACCACTACCGTCGCCCCGCCCAGGTCATGGGCGGCATGAACGAGGCGCTGCGCTGGTATGCCGGCCTGCCGGACTACGAACGGACCGGGTACACCGACCGCGGCGAGCCGTTCGAGAATGAGCTGCGGCCACGCTCCGGGTCGGGGCTGCTGTTCCTCGATCACGATCCCCGAGCAGGGCGCACCCTTGTCGCCCTCGACCGCATCTCCCGGGACCTCGCCGACCACGTCGCGGGCCTCGACGTCGAGCGGGCGGCCGAGGTGATCACGGACTTCATCACCATCAAGATCACAGCGCACGACCTCCTGATTCACGGTCGCTTCGACGTGCCCGCGCCGTTCTTGCGAGAGGCGCCGTTCGCCCTGCTGCACCGTCCCGACGAGCCCGCCTACATGGCCGAGGTGCTCGCCGCCCCTTGGGACGCGTTCCGCCTGGAGAACGTGATGGCGTACACGCTCGCCACGGGCGTGGACCCGGCAGTCTTCGCGAGGACACCCCCCGAGGCGGCGCCAGCCGGCCGGGAGGAGTGGTTCGACGGTGTCGCCGAGCTCTGGCGCCATCTGGGCGACGTCGACCTGGTCACGATCTTCCGCTGGGACCTGTACGGCATGTGCGCCTACCTCGAGGGCCCGGTCTTCACGGTCGACCTCTCCCTCGGACGCCCGGGTGCGCGCCTCGCGCGCGCCTGGCAGGAGTACGACTTCACCGCTCCCGGGACCGCATCGCTCGCTTCGGGGCGCATCTTCTCCCAGGTCTTCGACCTGGTCATGGACATGAGTGCGGTGCTGCCGGAAACCTCCTACCGCTACTTCAGGGTCGAGGCGAACAGACATCTGCATCTTGCTCAGGCGATCGAGGGGCTCGCGCTCCTCGACGCGCACCGGGACCGCTGAGAGCCGGCGGTCCGAAGGACCGGGTCTTCCGGTCACAACCCACGATTCAACGGAGAACGAGAGGTTGTCATGAACATCAGAGCAAGGGCGTCGGTGCCGGCCCTGCTGGCGGCGCTGGCCCTGGGACTGACCGGGTGTTCCGGCGGAGGCGCCGGGGACGCGGGCGACACGATCACCGTCTGGGGGACCTGGGACATGGAGGACGAGGCTTCCGGCATGGCCGAGGGCTCCGTCGCCCTGCGGGAGATGATCGAGGACTACGAAGCCGAGACGGGCGTCACCGTCGTCTACGAGCACGTGCCGTTCGACCAGTTGTTCAGCAAGGTCAGCCTCGCCGTCCAGTCGGGTGGGGACGTGCCGGACGTCGTCGAGGTCGCGAGCCAGGAGGTCTTCTCCCGACCCGACGTCTTCCGCGACATCACCGCCGAGCTGGCCGACGCCGAGTTCGTCGCCCAGGTTGGTGACGCTGAACGCGCCTCGTGCGTGCGCGACGGCGTGCGCCGCTGCGTCGCCGTGAACATCGGCTCCACCGCCTGGTACTACCGCGCGGCCGACCTCGACGGGGTCGCCTGGCCCACGACCGACGCGGAGTGGCTCACCGTCGGTGAGCAGCTCAAGGCGCAGGGCAAGTACGTGGCGTCCTTCTACGCGGGCCGCGACGTGGCCGGCGTCGAGCAGACGTGGGCGCCCTTGATCATCTCGGCCGGTGGCGAAATCTTCGACGCGGACGGCCAGCCGGCGTGGGCGAACGCCGCCACGGTCACCGTGGTCGACTGGATGCGCAGACTCCTCATGAACGGCTACATCCCGGAGACGAACTTCACCGGAGACTTCGCAGCCGGCGAGCAACCGTTCATCGACGGCGCAGCGGTGGGTCTGCGCGGGGGCTCCTGGTCCGCGCAGTTCGTCCCCCAACTGTCCGAGGGGCTTGCCTCCGGCGAGGTCCTTGTCGGCGCGGCCCCGTCCATCGCAGGCGGACCGGGTCACGTCACGCTCTACGGGCAGGGGTGGGCCGTGCCGGAGGGCGCAGCCAATCCGCAGAGGGCCACCGAGTTCCTGGCGTACCTGATGACGCCGTCGAACCAGGCGAAGTGGGCCGCTGCGGCGTTCCGTATCCCCACCAATGCCCTGGCGTTCGAGGACCCGGCATTCGCCGAGGTGTATGCCGAGAACGAGGCCTTCTACAGCGCGATCCAGGAGCAGGCCGACACGGTCGGGATCACGATGCCGACGAGCCCGTGCTACACCGAAGGGCTGACGCGGCTCGGTGAGACCCTCCAGGAACTTATGCTCGACGTCGAGGCCGACGCGATGGCCGCGCTGAGCTCGGTCCAGGACGAAGTGGCAGGGAGCTGCCGTTGACCTCGATCCTGAGATCCGACGTGGCCGGGCCGGGCGCTCCGCGCGCTCGGTCCGGCCCGCCGGAAGGCCGGAGCCCGCGGTGGGGCTGGATCACGGTTGGCCTGGTGGCCCCGGCAGCATTGCTGACGGTCGCGGTTCAGATCTACCCCACCCTGTACTCCTTCTATCTGAGTTTCGGCACCGTGAGTGCCGGCACCGTGACCCCGGTCGGGCTGGACAACTACCGCTGGCTCCTGACGAGTGCGAGGTTCTGGCAGAGCGTCGCGGTGACCCTGGTCTACGGCGTCGCCTTCGTCGTGATCACCTTCGTCCTGGCGTTGGCCCTCGCCCTCGTGTTCAACACCCAGTTCCGGGGGAAGGCCTTCTACCTCACCGTGATCTTCGTCCCGTGGATCCTGTCGGAGATCACCTCCGGCGTGATCTGGCGCTGGATGTTCCTGCGCGACTACGGGTTTCTGCAGGAACTGCTCGGCCCCCTGTTCGGTGACGTGACGGTGCTGGCGACTCCTGTCGGCGCCCTCGCGGTCCTGGTGGTCGCGAACGTGTGGAAGTCGGTCGCCTTCGCCCTGCTGCTCATCCTCGCGGCGCTCCAGACGATCTCGCGCGAGATCGACGAGGCGGCGCGCCTCGACGGTGCGGGCGCGTGGCGTCGATTGAGGTCGGTGACCCTGCCGCTGATCCGGCCGACGCTCACCGTCGTGATCGCCTTCATGGCGATCCAATCGGTCAACGCAATCGGCATGGTCATGTCGGTGACCGAGGGTGGCCCCGGTAGCTCCACGGAGATCCTGAGCCTGTTCATGTACCGCCAGGCGATGGACTTCGGCAAGCTCGGCGTGGGTTCCGCTGTCGGGGTCGTGATGTTCTTCGTGAATCTCGTGTTCGCGCTGACCTACCTGCGGGCCCTGAACCGACAAAGTGAACTGGGCGGACGCTGATGAGCCACTCCCGACCTACCCGGACACTCGCCCTTCACCTGCTTCTCGGCGGGACCGCGTTCCTCTTCATCTTCCCCGTGCTGTACGTCGTGCTCGTCTCCCTGCGACCTTCGGGCGAGGGCCTGAGCGGCGGTCTCGTGCTGTCCGGGTTCGATACCTCGCACTACGAGACCTTGCTCTCGGGGCAGAGGTTCCCCCGCGCGATCCTCAACACGGCGATCACGGCTATCGGTGGTGCGCTTCTGACGGTGTTCGCCTGCACGCTGGCGGCTTACGGACTCTCTCGAGGCGACGCCACGCGGTTGCAGCGGTGGCTCCTCAACGCCTTCCTGCTCCTCATGATGCTGCCGGGCCTGACCAACATCATCCCCTTGTACAAACTGGCGAGTGACCTCGGCCTGCTCAACACCTACACATCTCTGATCACGACCTTCGGGGGCCTCGGCGTCCCGCTCGGCGTCTGGATCATGAAGGGGTTCTTCGACGCGATCCCCCGAGAGGTGGAGGAAGCCGCAGCGATCGACGGAGCCACCCGACCGCAGGTGCTGGTCCGGATCCTCGCCCCCATCGCCATGCCCGCGGTCCTCGCCAACTTCCTCATCAATGTCGTCTACAACTGGAACAACTTCTTCCTGCCCCTGATGTTCACCACCCAGTCGGATCGGAAGGTCGCGACGGTCGCGCTCTTCGACTATCAGGTGGCCTACGCCAACACCCAGAACGAGCTCGTCGCAGCCGCATGCGTTCTGATCATGATTCCGCCCGTCGTGATGTTCATCTCCATGCGGGAGCGGTTCATGGCGGGCCTCGCCGATGGGGCGATGAAGGGATGAATCACATGACGTCGCGTGGCTTGTTCACGGGCCTTGAGCCGGAGGTGCTGGCACCGGTCGTGCTGCTCTCGGGGGACCCCGGCCGGGTCGATACGGTCGCCTCGATGCTCGACGAGATCGAGTTCCGCGGGGGCGCGGGCGACCATCACGCCGTGACCGGGATGTTCCGCGGCGCGCGGGTCTCCGGGGTCTCGGCGGGGATCGGCTGTCCCCTCACGGCGCTCGTCGTGGAGGAACTGGCGGATGCCGGGGTCCGGACGATCGTTCGCATCGGTACCTGCGGGGCGCTGCAACCGACGCTCGGTCCGGGCGACATGGTTGTCGCCACTGGTGCGGTCGCAGGTGACGGCACCTCGCAGGCCTACAGCGCGGCGGGGGAGCCGGCGGTCGCCGATCTCGCGGTCGTTCGGGCTTTGGTGGGGGCGTGTTCCGAACTCGGCCTGGCGACCGTCTCGGGGGTGGTTCGGTCCCACGACGCCTTCTACCTTGAGTCCCCCTGGGCGCACGGAGACTTCCGGGCGCGGGTGCGGCCGTGGATCGACCTGGGCGTGCTGGCCCTGGAGAACGAGTCGTCCGCGTTGTTCGCCGTCGCGGCGGCCCGGGGCGTCCGGGCCGGGGCGATCCTCGCGAGCGGGTTCCCGATCACGGACCATCCGGAGGACTTCTCCCACGGTGAGGCCAACAAGGCCGACATGGTGCGGGCCGCTCTGCTCGCCGCGGCGACCCTCGCCTCTCTCGACCGACCGACCTCCGGGAGGACCCCGTGACCCGCCGACCCCAACCGCACCTGCGGGTGCTGCCCGGCGACATGGCGTCCCGGGTCGTGCTCGTGCGCCGACCGGAGCAGGTCGAGGAGCTCGCGACGGTGCTTGACGGCGCAGAGGACCGGGCCCGGGGCCGGGGCTACCTGACCGTCTCGGGACGTTTCGCGGGCGTCGACGTCTCGCTGCTCTCGGTGGGGCTCGGCGGGCCCTCCGTCTCGATCGCGGTCGAGGAGGCGATCGCCGCGGGGGCCCGGCAGCTCGTGCAAATCGAGTCCCTGCTGGCGGTCCCGGGTGGACCGCTCGACACCGACGTCCTGATCCACGCGGCGCGCCGGCAGGACGGGACGAGTCGCCAGTACTTCCCGGACGGCATGCCCGCCGTGGCGGACTACCAACTGCTCGAACGCACCCTGACGGCGTTCTCGGTCTCAACGGAGGGGTTCCAGCTCGCCCAGGTCCGAACCGTTGATCGGGTCTACGGCGCAGGTCCCGTCGCCGGTCGGCCGGATGTCCGCTGCATCGACCTGGCAACCGGCGTGTTCTACCCCCTCGCGTTGGCGAGAGGTGCGGCCGCCGTCGGCATTGGCCGGGCCGTCGACCTGGCCCGATTCGCCCGTGGCCTGGACGGGGACTCGCTCATGAGGCTCGGGGGGATCGCACTCCGCGCCCTGGTGGGGGCTGCCGGGTGACCGCCCCGCTCTTCTTCCGGCCGGCACAGGGGTGGGCGGGTGACGTCTCGCCGTTCTTCCACGACGGTACGTTCCACCTCTTCTACCTCAAGGAACTGCGCGACGAGCCCTACGACTCAAGCCGTGAACTCGCCCACGCCCCGGACAGCCGCCTCGAGTTCCACCACCTGACCACCACGGACTTCGTCACCTTCGTCGATCACGGCCTTGCCATCCCCGCCGGGAGCGGGGACGCCCCGGACCGCTCGCTCGGGACCGGGTCGATCGTGCGGGTAGGCGGGCGGTTCCACTTCTTCTTCAGCGGCATGAACCCCACTTCGGCCACGCCTCAAGTGCAACTCGTCGCGACGAGCGAGGATCTCTTCACCTGGCACAAAGAGGAAGGGTTCACGCTGGGCCCTCCCGACGACCTCGAGCACGCCGATTTCCGCGATCCGTTCGTCCTGCCCTCACCGGAGGGCCAGGGTTACTGGATGCTTCTGGCCGGGCGGGCGCCGGAAGGTCCGTGGCACCGCCGCGGCCTTACCCAGTTGTTCTCCTCGGACGATCTGCGTGACTGGCGGTCCGAGGGAGCCCTGTACGCGCCGGAGACCTACTTCACGCACGAATGCCCGGACCTGTTCCGGATCGGCGACTGGTGGTACCTGGTGTTCTCCGAGTTCTCGCGCGGGATGCAGACGCGCTACCGGAAGGCTCGCCACCCCCGGGGGCCCTATCTCGTTCCTGAGGTCGATACGTTCGACACCCGGGCCTGCTACGCCGCAAAGACCGTCAGCGATGGCGAGCGGCGCGTCCTGATCGGGTGGGTCCCGTCGCGGGACGACACCGGTCAGTGGCTATGGGGGGGCGACCTCGTCGCCTTCGAACTGGACCAGGCCGCCGACGGATCGCTCGTCCCGAGACCGCTGAGCGGGCTCGCGGCCGCGGCCGGGGCCGCCACGTCGCCGCGGCTCGAGCCGATCCGCGGCCGGTGGTGGGTCTCCGACGACGCCGCGGGTTCGGCCCAGGCCGACGGCTACCGGGCACTTGAACTAGGCCGGGTCGGGAGCCGGTGGGCGGTTCGGCTGCGGCTCTCGGTGGTCGGCTCAGGCGGGATCGTCCTGGGTGACGACCGGACGTTGGACCGGGGTTACGAGATCCGGTTCGAGCGGGACGGCCTGGCCGTCGACGCGTTCCCCCGCCGGGGTGAGGTACCGCCGCTCGCGTTCCGACCCTGGGTGGGTGACGGGGCGGACCACGACGTGACGGTGGTACGCGAGGGCGAGGTGCTGCACGTGATAAGCGCCGGCCGGGCGGCCTTGACGACCAGGGTCACCACGGGCCCGGAGGCGACGCTCGCCGTCTTCGCGGAGTACGGACCGATCGAAATCACGGGTGTGGAGTTGTGGACATGAGCTGGTGGATCGAGACCCTCGGGTGGGTCGGTTCGGGTGCGCTCATCGTCGGACTGCTGCAGAAGCAGATGGTTCAGCTGAGGGTCGTCTCATTGGGTGCGGCGGTCGTCCTCGTGGCGTACAACGCTCTCATCCAGTCGTGGCCGATGGTCGCGATGAACGTCGTGATCTTCGCAATCAACTCTGTCAGGCTGCGGGACGCCATCCGTGATCGGGACGCGACCGCAGAGGCGGTTGCCGAGGTGACGGGATGATCGGCGGGCCCACGGTGGCGGTCGTCGGTTCCGCGAACCTCGACATCGTCGTCCGGGCAAGGGTCCATCCCGAGCCGGGCGAGACCGTCATGGGAACCTCCTATGACGAGACCGTGGGAGGTAAGGGCGCCAACCAGGCCATGGCCGTGGCCGAACACTGCGCGGTCGAGTTCGTTGGCTGCGTCGGCACCGACGAGGCCGGAGACCACATCCTCGACCGGCTGTCGCAGCGGCGGGTGGGGACCGGCCACGTGTCGCGGGTCCCGGGGCCGAGCGGCAGGGCGTTCGTCACAGTTGCCGGGGACGGAGAGAACAGCATCGTCGTCGTGCCGCTGGCCAACAACAGCGTAACCAGCGCGCAGGTGGAGGAGGCGCTGGATCGAATCGTCCCCATCGCGGTGCTCGCTCAGCTGGAGATCCCGGTTGAGGCGGTGGACGCGGCCCGGCGATGGAGTGAACGTCGGGGCGTCCGCTTCGTCCTCAACCCAAGTCCGGTGCGCCAGGTCCCGGTGGGCCTGCTTGCGCCGTGTGATCCCCTGATCGTCAACCTGGTCGAGGCGCGGACGCTGCTGTGCTCCGCGTCGTCGGGCGTGGAGGAGTCGGCGTTGGGACTCTCACGAGTCGCTCGCTCTGCCGTTGTGACCCTCGGTGCTGAAGGAGCGCTGGTAGCGCGCGGGGGAGTGGTCACGCACATCCCTGCCCCTCGCGTGGAGGTGCGGGACACAACGGGCGCGGGAGACTCCTTCGCCGGCACCGTCGTGGCGCGTCTAGGCATGGGGGACAACCTTCTGCAAGCGGTGCGAGCTGGTGTCGATCGAGCTTCAGACCTGGTCACCCGCCATCGGGCTGAGCGCTAGTTCAAGTAGGATGAACCGTCACGGGTTTCGTGCCGTCTTCATGCGGGCTGCGGCTCCGGGTGGAGGGCAGTGGTTGCAGCGTAGTGGGTGTCTTCGGCCTCGGTCGGGGTGAGCATGCCGATGCTGGAGTGCAGCCGGTGGTGGTTCCACCAGTCGACCCAGGCCATGGTCGCCATCTCGACGTCGGTGATGTTCTTCAGCGGCCCTGTCACGAACGGGCCCGGCTTGATGCACTCGTTCTTGAACAGCCCGATGATCGACTCCATCAGGGCGTTGTCGTAGGCGTCACCGACGG
>Ga0310821_100189_pt1 | contig 49048 bp, 49 predicted proteins | sample P4_ome_FD_201300 | JGI IMG/M metagenome (GOLD analysis project Ga0310821, IMG submission 201300) | Sorghum-adapted microbial communities from Joint BioEnergy Institute, Emeryville, California, United States - P4_Day56_Rep1 | ecosystem: Engineered > Bioreactor > SSF (Solid state fermentation) >...
AATGTTTTCTTGGTCTTTCTTAATTATTATGTAATAGCCAAAGAGTGTGTCATCAGGATTGTATAATTCTTTTTTAATTTCGATTTTGCCTTCTATCCACTTATCTCCGTAACCAGTTGCAGGTAGCATATTTTCAACAGCTTGAATTATTTGAGATTGGCTAATCTGGCTGTCAGAGCTTGATGCAAATACACTTGTACTACTAACTATAAGCATGCTTCCAAGGATTAGGGACATACCTATTTTTTTTATATATCTTTTGACTACCATGAGTATCCTCCTCTTAATTATTTGGTATTTATTAACTGTATAATAATAACATTTATTTGTATTAAAAGTAAATATCTTTCAATTTTCTCCATATATTTTTTTATGCGATATATTTAGAATAAAACACGGGTGTTGATTAGCAAAAAACATAAACAAAAAAGCGAAAAAGAGGTGCCTTTTCCGGGAAAGTAGTTTGTACACCACATACAAACTTTTACGAAAAGAGGCGACCTCCTATGAAAAAGTCTATCACACTTCTTCGCGTGCTGAAACACCTCGTTTCTGAAGAGGAAATACAAGAAATTGCAGCCTCTCATGGCTACAAAGATACAGCTCGTAAGCTTTGTCAGTTTTACTCGTCAGCTTATTGAGGCGCAACTTTGTGATTTACACTTGCTTGCTTTACATAATACAAAATTGTCACTATGATAAGGGAAACCGTCACTTTAGAAACTTTATGGCTTTTCAGCCATAAGCTTTGCCATGAAAATGAGTGGGTGAGCATGTAAGGTCCGTGATATGAAGGAAAAGAGAGAAAAGAATGAGGAGAAGATTTTCATGTAGAAAAAGGCGAACGCCTTTTTCTACCCTGGCTCTCATTTCCTCTTTCTCTCCTTCTTTCTTCATGATTTTCACAGAAAACGATCATGGTTTTTCAGCCGCAACCCCGACATGAAAATGCAGAGAAGAGCGGCTGACTTTTGCGGTACGAAGGAAAAGAGAGGAAAGAAGGAGGAGAAGATTTTCATGTAGAAAAAGGCGAACGCCTTTTTCTACCCTGGCTCTCCTTTCCTCTTTCTCTCCTTCTTTCCTCATGATTTTTACAGAAAAAGGGCGAGGTGTAAATATGAATCAAGATTTTATCAAAATCAAAGATATGGAAGGAACACTGCTGCTTTCACATACAAACGGAAACTTAAGCTGCAAAGTAACAACAAAGGAAATCATTCTGCAGCGCCCGCACTACACATACCAAATTCTGTTCGAGAATATCATCAGCATGGTGCCTCATACGTTGAAGGATCGGCACATTTTATTGCCGACGCCCGGCAATGAGCATGAAAAAGTAAGTACTCGCTTCGCCTCTTCCTATTATAAAATTCGTACAGGACACGTACGTATCCACAACCGTTCCGGCATTCATGAAAAAAGCGAAACCGATTTTATCGTTCCGCTAAGCGAACTTTTTTTGGACTACTTTGCCCGCTATAGCAATCTGACCGTAGTACAATAAGTTTTATGCAGACACCCCGCATCCTGTACGAAATGCGGGGTGTTTTTCTGCCTTTAATCTTATGAAATTTCCTTGCCTCGCGAATTTGCCGTTACAAACAGAATGGCTGCGACAAGCAGGAAGGCTACAAGCGAGACGAGCGGGCCTAGAATCGGCTCTTCCGGCAAGCTCATTCCGGTGGAGACGGCAATGGCAATAAGAATTCCCATCAGCGCTTCCCCGGCAATAAAACCGGAAGACAACAGAATGCCGCGCTCGAGTTTCTGCTTAAGCATATCCTCGTTTTTCTCCCGGCGTTCAATAATGCCGCGGAGCACGCCACCGAGCATAATCGGAGTGCTTAGGTGAATCGGCAAATAAAGGCCGACGGCAAACGGCAGCGAGCCGATTCCCATCAACTCTACCAGTGCAGCGGCTGCCATACCGATAAAGACAAGCGTCCACGGCAAGTTGCCGTTCATAATGCCTTCTACTACCATCATCATCAGCGTAGCCTGCGGTGCCGGCAGGTTTTTGGACCCGAATCCGTACGCCTGATCAAGCAGCATCAGCACCAACCCGATTGTTAAGCTTGTAATGAATACGCCATACATTAACGCATACTGCTGGTACTTCGGCGTAGCACCTACAAGAAATGCCGTTTTCAAATCTTGAGATGTATCCCCTGCCATTGCTGCAGAGATACAAATAACCGCCCCGATCGTAATCGCGGCTACCATGCCGCTCTCTCCGCTAAAACCGATTAACTTCAAGATAAGGGTAATCAAAATCAGCGCCGCAATCGTCATGCCGGATACCGGATTGGAAGAGCTTCCGACGATTCCGACAATACGGGACGAGACGGTGACGAAGAAGAAACCGAACAGCATTACGAGAAGGGCGCCCGGAATGCCAATATTAATGCTTGGGTAGAACGCCAGAACGGCAATAAGGATGACGACAAGTCCGATGATGTACGGCATTGGCATGTCTTCTTCTGTACGAAGCACACCGGACCCGGTGCCGCCGCGCGTACTACCAAGACCTCTCATCGCAATCGTAAACGAAGACGCGATGGTAGGCAGCGCTTTAAAGAGGCTGACGATTCCTCCGAATGCAACCGCACCTGCACCGATATAACGCAGATAGTTGCTCCAGATGTCCCAGAATCCCAGCTTGCTAATCGGATCGGTTGCCGGAAAGATTGGATTTGCCGCGAACGAGCCGAAATAGCTAATCAGCGGAATTAATCCTAGCCAACCAAGCACGGCACCGGCCAGCATATACCCGGCGATGCGCGGTCCGATGATAAAACCGACCCCAAGCAGCGACGGGAGAGTATCCATACCGACCGCGGCGTTTTTGAATCCGCGGATTCCCGTTTCGATTTCGGATGGAAATGCTTTAATGCCGTCAGCGATGAATTTAAACAGCGCACCGATTCCGAGTCCGCTGAAAACGAGCTTGGCCAGGCCGCCGCCTTTCTCTCCGGCGATCAGCACTTCGGCGCAGGCCGTGCCTTCCGGATACGGAAGCACGCCATGCTCTTTGACGATCAAAGCTTTGCGTAGGGGAATCATCATAATAATACCGAGAATCCCACCCGCCAGCGCAATAAAAGCGATCGTCGTCATGCTGGGCTGCAGCTTCCAGATGAACAACGCCGGAACGGTGAAAATCACACCTGCAGCGAGCGATTCCCCCACCGACGTAATCGTCTGTACCGTATTGTTCTCCAGGATGGAGTTGCGGCGCAAAATACCGCGCAAGATTGCCATTGAAATGACCGCCGCCGGAATAGAGGCACTGACGGTCATCCCGACAATCAATCCCAGATATGCGTTTGCCGCACCGAAAAGAATAGCGAGAACTCCGCCGAGAATAATCGCCGTCCAGGTCATTTCCGGTCGGTGCTCATGTGGCGAAATGTACGGCGTAAATCCGCTCGCACTCTGTTTCTGTGCGGCGTTTTCTTTGTTTTCCATGTTATCCCTGCCTTTATTCAATTTTTCGTGATTCGGCTTTTCATAATTGTAAAAATATACCGAATCTCATTATACCTTTGCCGTCTCAAGGCGCCCAACTTTATTCTTACCCATTTTTACTATAAACGAATTGAAAAAAAAACGTTATGGATCAACTTATATTTGCGCAAGCAATAATTTTGACAAATATACAATCTGCTAAAATAGTGATACAATGAAAAAAATTTTAAATTAAGGAACATAGATGAGTGGAGGGGTTTATTGTGGCAGAGTTACGCAGCAATATGATCAAAAAGGGATTTGACCGGGCGCCGCACCGAAGCTTGCTCCGGGCTGCAGGCGTAAAAGATGAGGACTTCGACAAACCGTTTATTGCGGTATGCAACTCGTATATCGATATTGTACCGGGTCATGTCCACTTGCAGGAATTTGGGAAACTTGTAAAAGAAGCGATTCGCGAAGCCGGGGGCGTTCCGTTCGAGTTTAATACCATCGGCGTAGACGACGGGATTGCAATGGGGCACATCGGTATGCGCTACTCCCTGCCGAGCCGCGAAATCATTGCAGATTCAGTGGAGACGGTCGTCGCGGCGCATTGGTTCGACGGAATGGTATGCATTCCGAACTGTGATAAAATTACGCCGGGAATGATGATAGCAGCAATGAGACTGAATATTCCTACTATCTTCATCAGCGGTGGTCCTATGGCTGCCGGCAGAACAAGCGACGGACGCAAAATCTCCCTGTCTTCCGTATTTGAAGGCGTAGGCGCATATCAGGCCGGTAAAATTGATGACAACCAGCTTCGAGAGCTTGAGCAATACGGTTGCCCGACGTGCGGCTCCTGTTCCGGCATGTTTACCGCCAATTCTATGAACTGTCTTGCAGAGGCGCTTGGTCTTGCGCTTCCGGGCAACGGCACGATCCTCGCTACCGATCCGGAACGCAAAGAATTGGCGAAACGCGCCGCGAAACAGCTGATGGAACTTATCAAAATCGACCTGAAGCCGCGCGATATCATAACAGAAAAAGCAATCGATAATGCCTTTGCGCTCGACATGGCGCTCGGCGGATCCACTAATACGGTGCTTCATACGCTGGCGCTCGCCAACGAAGCGGAAGTAGACTATCCGTTAGAGCGCATTAATGAAGTAGCGGCACGCGTACCGCATCTTGCGAAACTGGCGCCGGCATCCGACTGGCACATCGAAGACTTGCATGCGGCAGGCGGTGTTTCTGCGGTACTGAACGAGCTGTCCAAGAAAGAAGGAGCCCTGCATCTTGACGTAATGACCGTAACAGGAAAAACACTCGGCGAAAATATTGCCGGTCACGATGTAAAGGACTATAACGTCATTTACCCGATTAACAAACCATACTCCGAAACCGGCGGACTTGCCGTATTGTTCGGCAACCTCGCTCCAGACGGTGCTATTATCAAAACAGGTGGCATTCAGGGCGGCATTACACGTCATGAAGGACCTGCGATTGTATTTGATTCACAGGAAGAAGCATTGGAAGGAATTGCAAACGGCAAAATCAAAGAAGGTCATGTCGTTATTATCCGCTACGAAGGTCCAAAAGGAGGTCCTGGTATGCCGGAAATGCTGGCTCCGACTTCGCAGATTGTCGGTATGGGTCTCGGCACCAAAGTAGCACTTGTGACGGATGGCCGCTTCTCCGGTGCCTCCCGCGGTCTCTCTATCGGACATGCTTCTCCGGAAGCGGCGGAAGGCGGACCGCTCGCATTCGTACAGGACGGCGATCATATCGTCATCGACATTACCGAGCGCCGCATAGATGTGAATGTTCCTGAAGAGGAATGGGAAAAACGCAAAGTCAGCTGGAAAGGCTTCGAACCGAAAGTAAAAACCGGCTATCTGGCTCGATACTCAAAATTGGTAACGTCAGCCAGCACCGGTGGTATTATGAAAATTTAATTTTGTGCCGATACTGTAGATACATAGTTTGCCGCTTTTTCGGCGCTATGTATCTTTTTTCTGTGAAAATCATGAGAAAAGAAGGAGAGAAAGAGGAAATGAGAGCCGGGGAAGAAAAAGGCGTTCGCCTTTTTCTACATGAAAATCCTCTCCTCATTCTTTCTTCTCTTTTCCTTCGTACCACAAAAGTCAGCCTCTTTCCCATCATTTTCATGTCGGGGTTACGGCTGAGACGCCATGGTGGTTTTGTTCCTATAAAGGGGATAGAAGAATGAAAACAATCATCAAAATCATCAGTATATTCCTCGTTTTCTTTTACTTTCAATTTTTTCCGCAGCAGCGTGTAGAAGCACCGCCCGGGCAGGTACCAGAACCTTTTTATGAAGTGGTGGGTGTACCGACAGGCCAGACACCCGGGCAACTGCGTGAGCAATTGCACCGCTACATCAATAAAAGAAACTATCCTCCGGGCAAGGTGCCAATCATTGTGGGTGTTCCACAGGTTCGTTTTATTCCTGTTTATACGCCGCTTCCTTTCTATCAACCAAATTCGCTTTCATATATTGCCTACAATAGCGGGGAAGAGATGACGTTTTTTGATCCGAACTGTCTCTGCGATAATAACCCCGAAGTAAGACGTATAAAGAAAAAAATCGCGCTCCAGCGCAGCAGTCTTGAGAAACTGCTCGTCATGCGGAGCGCGTTATACAATTACTATTTATATAACAGGAAATTACCGGAGACGCTGTCAGAATTAACAGGACCATTTCCAAAAAACTATCTGTCACAAATTCCATTCAGCCAACCAGTACACAGCGGAACTGTTCCTGCTTTGGAGAATACGGGGATTATCTACCAGCCTGAGCTTCTTCAGCCGGGGCAGGTGTGGCAGACAATGGATGACGTGCTGCGCATAGGCGGGATGCCTGAGCCGAGTATAGCATTGGAGCCGCTTGAGGTCGTCGTCTACCAATCTTCGTTTCGTATGATTGTATATAGCGGCCCGTATACGGTACGCTCTTATTACATCGGTTTGGGGGCAGAGCATCGCACACCCGTGGGCGTCTATTTTATTCGCTTAAAAGTCAGTGAACCGCTATCCCAGAGCAAAGTATACGGCACCCGTGGTCTTGTACTAAGCGATACGGATTACGCCATTCATGGAACGAATAACCCCAAGTCCATCGGCAAATCCATGTCCAAAGGCTGCGTACGCCTGCATAACGTTCAGGTGGAAGAACTGTTTAGCATGGCTGCTCTGGGAACAAAAGTGACCATTACCGAAGGCGCGGCCCCCGGCTTCCATCAGCCCAACGCTCCCCTCTTCCATCTGAAAGCGCGCAAAGACGAAGAAAACCCACACCAAGTCTATTATTGGAAGCACTAAAACAATCAGGGCACTTCTTTCTGTGCGCCTTTAACTTCTCAGTCCAGGCACAGAAGAAGCGTGCGGATTATTTACTGATTCCATGTCGGTGCGCATAAATCGCCGCCTGCGTACGATCTTCTACGCCGAGCTTGCTCAGAATGTTGCTGACATGCGTTTTGACGGTTTTAATGCCTATATAAAGCTCATCTGCAATTTCTTGATTCGATTTCCCCTGGCCCAGCAAGCACAGTACCTCAAGTTCACGATTGGTACACTGTTCATGAGGAGGTGCTTCTTCCGTCGTCCGCTGACGAAAGCGTGACATAATTTTTCCGGCCACCTGTGCTTCTAACACCGGTTGCCCGCAGTACGCCTGACGAATGGCCTGGGCAATCTCCTGAGCGCGGGCCGTTTTCAGAATGTAGCTGAATGCTCCCGCTTCAATTACCGGATACACTTTCTCGTCATCGATAAAGCTCGTTAACACAATTACCTTACCCTCCGGGTGAATGAGCTTCATCCGCCGGGTCGTCTCAATTCCATCCATGCCTTCCATCACCAAATCCATCAAGATGACATCCGGTTTCGTCTGCTCGGCGATTTTTAGTCCTTCTGCTCCGCTGCATGCTTCACCGACGACTTCGATCCCGTCTTCTGTCGACAAAAAAGCAACCAAGCCCATCCGTACCATCTCATGGTCATCAATCAATAACACTTTAATCGCTTCACTCATGCTATCTCCTCCGTCTTTCATCCCTATCCGACAAACGGAACGGTCACTTCGATCATCGTACCATGGCCCGGAGCCGAAGATACGACCAGCACACCGCCGATTTCCGCCACGCGCTCCTCCATCAGTTTCATTCCATAGGACGAGGACTTCTTCTCTTCTCCTTCCGCAAATCCGATGCCGTCATCCGTTATCCTAAGTCGCATCTGATTCTGCATCTTCACCAGTTTTACTTCCAGTTTGGTTGCCCTGGCATGACGCAGCGCGTTGGATAACGCTTCCTGTAAAATGCGGAACAGATGGTCCTCCATTCCCTTCGACAAAGAGGGAATGTCATCAATCTGCCAGGATAATTCGAGAGAATGCTTTGTTTGCAATTCGATAAGCAGCCCCTCAATTCCTTCACGCAGAGACTTCCCTTCCAACTGCGTCGGCCTCAGATGCAGAAGCAGGGCGCGCATCTCGGACTGGGCGGCTGCCGCCATCTCTTCCACCAGTTCTACCTGCCGACTCGCCTTCTCCGGATTCTGGCTTAATGTCCGTCTGACCGCTGCCATCGTCATCGAGATAGCAAACAACTGCTGGCTCACCGCGTCATGTAACTCTCGTGCCAGGCGCTGCCGCTCCTCATTTACTGCTGACTGCTTGACCTGTTCCGTCAGCTCCGCGTTATGGGCGGAGAGGCGCTGCAGAGAAAGCACCTGCTGCTGGAAGCGAATTGTCATCTCGTTTAACCTCTCACCAAGCAGGCCAACCTCATCTTCTCCGAGATACGGTACCCGTGTAGATAGATTGCCTCTCTCAATCAACATTGCCGATTGCAGAAGAATTTCCACTCGTTTTTTCATCAGGTTTCCATAGATATATCCAGCGCTCGTTCCGACGAGTGCCGCCACCAGGCACAAAAACAGAAGCATAACGAAAGCGAACAAAATGCCCGGAAACATAGGAAAGTTCCAGCCAAGCTTGTCAAGCACCCACTGCTTCAACGTCGGCACGCTCGTCATCTCATACCAAATAAAGCAAAAAATAACACTCCCTGCGGTGACGGCACCCACGCTGCCCCACAGAGATTGCCGCATAAATTGCCACTGGATGTTGGTCAGCCTACGCTCTGACACTTTACTCCTCCCCTACAACTGAATGACATCGATATCACCGATGAGCAGGCTCACTACGAGCCGCACCCGCTTGCTCGAATCAGGGTAGCCCGAAGTTGCAAGGGTCATGCTGCGATTAATTCCTCCCTGCTTATTTCCGAACACATCAATATCACCGAAATTAATGCTTGCCGTCAACGAAATATCGAGATCGTACGGCACGTAAATGTCCACATCTCCAATCCATCCATTAATGATAATGACGGTTTCGCCATCGGGAATGTATGCACGTGACAGATCAATTTTTACATCACCGATGCCATGCCATACATTCATGTCCTGCAATTCCCAACGGCTCCCCGTCAAAAACAAATTACCGATGAGGGAGTGCTTATGCTGGGGTGAATGGAGCGAATATCTGCTCATGAACGGTTCCTCGTATTCATTCGCCCTTTTCGATAGGCCCTCCCGCTCAGTCACAGGCTCAGATTTTTCACTATTTTTTGCCGGTTTAGACGGCGTTGCAATCTCGATTTCTTTGTTTTTTCCCTTAATTAAACGGTAGCCGAAATAAATAAACAGCAGAGAAAGCGTCAATCCAATCACTCGTCCCGGATCGATGCCCAGCCAGTAGGAGAGGAACCCGGTTCCTCCGATAAACAGAAAAATACCGCCACCTACCCGCTTACCCCGCTGCAATGATTTTAGACCAAAATATAGAAAAAGAAACGGAAAGAGACCCGCCGGGTTAAAATCTTTCAGTCCCAGCATATCAAATAAAATGCCGATGCCGGCAAAAATAATCGCAATTCCAAACAAGTACGAAAACAAACGCGATCCTCTCGCCACTTCTCCACCTCCCTTGCTATATAGATCAATCTTACTATATATCGACATTCTTTTTCTTTCTTCATCTTAGCCAGCTTTCTTCGTCCGAAAAACTGGCTTTAGATTGGTTTTCCTCTCCGTCTTAAGACGGAGAGGAACTTTCATGCAATAAAAAAGACAGGCGCACTTACTCCTCCCAAGAAACATCTCTTTTGAGCACTCCGTTTATTTCTTGATATCAGATAAATGGAGCGGCTCAGCAAACACAACAGAGAAGGTGCTGAGAGGATTGGCTTCAGGTTCAGCAAAGGTCTCGCAGGATATAGGATTTTATATCGACAATACGCGGTTTGGAAAACCGGTCCGGCGATTCATCTGTGATAATAAGTGAAACGATAGAATCCATCTCATGCAGTGATCCGTGACTCGCACCGCCGCGATGAACCGGATCGCTCGGCGTAAAAAATTCACACCCCGGCTGTGCCGTCGCTACAATCACCTCCCCTTCCTGCGCATACAGCGCACCGTATAAGCGGGAGAAAAGATCCGGATACCTGCCAAAAGATATTACGGGAGTACCATCTTCGGGATTTTCTCCCAGTACGGCATCGATTATAGAGAAATCCCCTTTAGCTTTCCATTGTCTTCCATACTGGTCGTGTATATCCTGTCCCGGTGCAAAAAAAAGCGTCTGCCCACCATGCCCGATCCACACTCCCCTCCCCTCCTTCCATGCCAGAATATCGATTCGCAAATCCATAAGCAGGCGCTTCACCGTTTCCTGCTGAACCCCTTCCTTCAACGGATAAAAATAGCACATTCGTTCATTATTACAAATAACAATATCGTCTATCTCAGGCTGTATGTTCTCCGCACGGGCTATTTTCATCCCAAGGAGATGCTGCTCCACATTGATAGTCGCTTCCTTCTCAATGCCAATCTTCGTCTGTCCGTGATCCCCCACTACAATGAATTTGCACTGCTTAAATGCTTCATCTGCATTGCCGAAGCTATCTAGCAAGCGTTGAATATACCGATCCGCACGGGCAAGAATCTGCGGACCGCGTTCGGGGTTCCGGTGATAAGCATAATCCATATCCGGCATATAGACAAACGTAACATGTGGAAGCTTGCCTTCTCTAATAAGCTTGCATACCGCATCGACAGCAAACCGGTCGTTTAGCCCGTACTTATGAAAAATAGTATGGCTAAAATTCCAGCGCAAAGAACGTAAGAAAGTAGAGTCGATAAACTTTCCTACCGTACAAATCTCAGGACCGCTAACCTGTGCAGACAAAAGGCCCGCAAGAAACAATTTGGACAACCCCGGCTTTTGTACCCGATAATAATGCGGACCACGGTGCGCCGCAAAATTGAAAGACGCTGATGTTTTTCCGCGCCGGGTTACTTCTTCAAACAGTGTAGAAACATCTCTGCTCATATGCTTTTCGTTCATTTCAATCAATACGTCCTGCGTGCACTTTTTTACTCCTATCCGCCAGACCGATTTACTGCCGTTAATATAATTTACGATCCGTCTTTCTTTTCGCGAATACCAGACAAGTCCAGGAATTCGGTGCTCTTCCGGATATACGCCGGTGATCAATGAAGCATCCACACTTGCTGACATCGTCGGAAAAATAGTTGCACAGTTGTTCCAGTAAGCACCGCGACTCATCATAAGTGAGAGCGCCGGCACAAGCTCTCTCTCCTGTGCTTCACGCAGAATATGTGGCATAAGTGAATCAATCAGAATAAGAACAATTTTTTTACCCACTACGCACCCACCGCCTTTTTTTTCATTATGTTCATTCCCTACTCTTTCTATTTACATCCCTTTCCTTTTATTGTAGATTATGAAGTGAGTAATCACTCACTTAATTGCATAGAGACAAAGGGGGAGGAAATAATGAGAAATATCCCAATCTGCTCGGTGCTGGGCTTTCTGCTTATCTGCATGGGATGCGGACAGCAGAGTCAGCCGGCCGTCTACTCGGGAACAATTGAAGGAAAAGAGATTGCCGTACAGAGCGAATTAGGCGGCATCGTAAAGAGCATGACTCTCGAAGAAGGAAGCAGGGTAGAAAAAAACCAGAAAACAGCCGAGCTCGCATCCGAAGAATACAGGCTGCGCATCGACGAAGCGAAAGCAATGGCGGATGCTGCGAAAGCCAAGCTGGATGAAGCCGGGGCAGGCAGCCGAACGGAGAAAATCAGGGAAGCCGTGGCCAAGGTGGAGCAGGCACAGGCATTGAGTGAGCAGGCCTCCTCCAAAACCCGCACGGTTGAAGCGCAAATGTCTGTTCTTGCAGCCAACAAGGCACAGCTTATGAACAAGCTCGAAGGCGCACGAAATACGCTCGCCTATCAGCAAAGCCGCCTGAAAAAAGCGGAAACACTCGGGCAAGCGGGTGCCATTTCCGAGCAGGAAATCGAAACGCTGCGCGAGACGGTAAATCAGGCACAGACGATTGTTTACGATATCGAAAAGCAAATGAGTACGATCGATGCACAAATGAATCAGACACGCCAGGAGGAAATAGCCGGGAAGGCAGCGCAGGCCTCGGCTGAGGCAGGCGTAAGGGCGGCACAGGCCAATCTCGATTTATTGCGGGCCGGCGATACCAACTACACGCTGCGCGGTCTTCTCGCGCAGAAGGAAGCGGCGGACAGCAAACTCGCTCAGGCCAAACTTCTTCTGGGCAAAACCATTGTCCGTGCTCCGGAAACCGGAACCATCCTGCGCAAGCACGTAGAAGCAGGTGAAGTGATCAAACCGGGTGCCACACTTTACACACTTCTAAAAAAAGGAGAGCTCGAAGTTGTCGTCTATGTGCCTGAAGCATCGCTCAACCAAGTGAAAACTGGGCAAAAAGCATTCGTCCGCGTCGATGCCTATCCAAACCGTTCTTTCTCCGGCACCGTGACCCGCATCGCCAGCCAGGCCGAGTTTACGCCTAAAAACGTACAGACACCCGACGAGCGAACCAAAATGGTATTTGCCGTCACAATTAAGCTAACAGACGGGCTAAATGAACTAAAACCTGGTATGCCGGCCGACATCACCTTCGCACAAACGAAAGAAGGTGCGCGTCCATGACTGCGGCGATTTCATGCGAAAATCTGACGAAGAAATTTGGTGCATTACTGGCAGTCGATAACGTCTCCATGACGATTCCGAAGGGAAGCATCGTAGGCTTTCTCGGACCGAACGGCTCCGGCAAATCCACTGTTATTCGCATGCTGAGCGGCATTTTGACTCCTACATCAGGAACAGGTCAGGTGCTCGGCTACAATATTCTCACCGATTCCGAGCGCATTAAGCACCATATCGGCTACATGTCACAGAAGTTCAGTCTGTATGAAGAGCTTAGCGTAAGCGACAACCTGGATTTCTATGCGGGCATCTACGGATTGAAAGGAGAGTCGGCGAGAAAGAAAAAAGCGGAATTGATTGATATGGCCGGATTGACCGGGCGCGAAAAACAAATTGCCGGCTCCCTGTCCGGCGGCTGGAAACAGCGGCTGGCCCTCTCCTGCGCACTCCTGCATGATCCGGAAATTCTTATTCTTGACGAACCGACCGCAGGGGTTGATCCGGTCTCACGCCGTATCTTCTGGGAGGTCATCCGGGAGCTTGCCAAAAGGGGCATCACCGTTCTTGTCAGTACTCATTATATGGATGAAGCGGAGACGTGCGATTTTATCTATTTTATTTTCTTCGGTAAACTGCTCATCTCAGGAACGCCGCTTGAATTGAAAGAACAGGCCAAAGCGGCCACGCTTGACGACGTTTTCATCGGTCTCGTTGAATCGCAGGAGAATAATTTGCTGCGCGGAGGTGAACTGCCTCATGCCTGAACGCATTATCAAACGGTTCAGTTGGTCGCGTCTGCGTGCCATCATCGTCAAAGAAACCCGGCAAATCCGTAAAGACAGAGCCAGCATGGCGATTGCCATTATGATGCCGATTATGATGCTTCTCATGTTCGGCTATGCCGTTAATACGGATGTAGACCACCTTCCTACCGCCGTATGGGATCAGGCAAAGACGAAAGACAGCCGGCAGCTCATCACACACTTTACCAATACGCTGTACTTCGATCACGTGTATAATGTAGAAGGGTACAGGCAAATGCAGCAGTTAATGGACGAAGGAAAAATTAAGGTCGGGATTGTCATCCCGTCCGAGTACAGCTATAAGCTGGATAAGGGGGAAGAAACATCGGTTCAAATTATCGTCGACGGAACCGATCCGAATGCGGCGCGCACAGCGCTTGCGAACGCGCAGCTTATCGTCCAGAATAAATCGTTCTCCCTCCAGCAGGATTTTCTCTCTGCACAGGGTATAACAGAACTTACGCTGCCGCTTGCAGCCGAGACCCGTGTTCTGTACAATCCGAACATGAAAAGCCTCCTGTTCAACATCCCGGCGCTTATCGGATTGATTATGCAAAACGTCACGGTTATTCTGACGGCGTTCGCGCTCGTGCGGGAGAAAGAACGGGGGACGATGGAGCAGCTTATTGTGACCCCAATCCGTCCTGTCGAGTTAATTCTCGGTAAGCTGGTGCCTTATGTCGGCATCGGGGCGCTATCGTTTACGATTGTACTCGCCACCGGCGTCGTCTGGTTCGGCGTACCGGTCAAAGGCAGCTACACGCTGTTATTTATGCTCAGCTTTCTGTTTCTTGTCACAACGCTTGCGATCGGCATTCTTATCTCTACCATATCCAAAACCCAGTTGCAGGCGATGCAACTCGCTTTTGCGACAATCCTGCCAAGCGTCCTGCTGTCCGGATTTATTTTTCCGCGGGAAACAATGCCGTCTGTGCTGCAATGGATTGGCGGCGTTATTCCGCTCACCTACTTTTTGGAGATTTTGCGCGGAATCTTCTTGAAAGCGATCGGGGCGCGCGAACTATGGCAGGAAACCATGGCGCTTGGTGCTTTTTCCTTCCTGCTCTGCCTGTTGGCTGTGACGCGCTTCCGCAAAAAACTGGAATAGAAAAGGTGATAGTGTGGCTCACGAACATAAGCCGCTGTTTGATGAAGCGATTCAGGAAATGCTGAACTCGCTCAAAACCGAGGATGAGATGACGGAGAAACAGCGCCGCATTATGGAGGCGGCCATTGCGCTGTTTGCCGAGAAGGGGTTCCACGCCAGTTCCACAAGCGAGATCGCCCGGCGGGCCGGCGTGGCCGAAGGCACAATCTTCAAGCATTTCAAAACGAAAAAGGATTTGCTGTACGCCCTGATCGGCCCTATGTTTATCAAGTTCGCCTCGCCCCTGATTTTAAAAGACGTTAAACAAATTATCAACGAGGATTTGCCCGCCGAAGAGGTTATCCTCAAACTGTACCGCAACCGTCTTGCATTGCTGGAAGAGAATTGGCCCCGCATGCGCATCGTTCTGCAGGAAGCGCTGTTTCACCCGGATATTATGAACGCCCTGCTGGAGAATCTGGTCAAGGATGCCAGAGGCCTGGCTGAAGCGTCCGTAAAGAATCGGATTGAGCAAAGTGAATTCCGCCCGCTTCCGGTGAAAGCGATCACCCGCGCCATCTTCTCTACGATGCTGGGATATGTATTTTTCAGCAAGGCGTTTCCCGATGAATATGCAAACGAAGATAAAGACAAAGATTTGCGCGACGCCGTCGATATCCTCATGTACGGCATCGCAAATAAACGCCCGGATAGCCTCTAAGCCATCCGGGCACCTTTTTTCTTTTACTTCTCCACACTTTGTTCCGCAGAACGAAGTAACTCCAACTCTTCTTCCGCCAGTTCACGATATTCGCCCGGCTCCAGATCGTCGTCCAACTCCAAACCGCCCATAGCAAGACGCTTTAAATAGGTCACCTTTTTCCCTACCGCTTCAAACATGCGCTTTACCTGATGATACTTGCCTTCATAGATGATAAGCTCTATCTCCGAGACGCTTCCCTGGGTAAGAATCGTAAGCTCGGCCGGCAGCGTTTTGTACCCGTCGTCCAGCGTGACGCCTTTGCGGAATGCCTCCCGGTCTTCTTCTGTCACCCGTCCCTCGACCTGTGCAAAGTAACGCTTGGGAACATGCTTCTTCGGCGATAACAGCTCATGCGCCAGTTTGCCGTCGTTCGTAAGGAGGAGCAGACCTTCCGTATCTTTATCCAGCCTTCCGACCGGAAACACATCAAACGCGAAAAATTCAGGAGCCAGCAAATCAACAACCGTCTCTTCTACCGCATCTTCCGTAGCTGAAATCACACCCTGCGGCTTATTCATCATTAAATAAACGAACTCGCGGTAATGGACCACTTCCCCGAAGATTTCTACTTCCTGCGCGTCCGGATCAACATGCACACTGCTGTCTTTAACCGGCTTGCCGTCCACTTTCACCGCTCCGTTTTTGCACAGTTTTTTAATCTCTTTACGCGATCCGTATCCCATGTTAGCCAATAGCTTGTCCAGCCTCATCCTCGTCCACATCCTTTATATCTCTATGCTGCCCCTATGCACCGTCCATCCAGCGCCATCCTGCCGGATACATATTTTTCAGCATACCGCCAGCACCTTTGGCCCACCCAAGCGGAAAGCCGTCTACACAGACAAGGTTCCATCCTTTTTCCGCCTGGCGCATGAGCGTTTCTCCTTTTAGGTATCGGATTGTATCCGACTCATCCGGCGCGAAATTGACTTTCTGCGCTGCATTCTCGGCTTTAAGTCCCATCGCGAACGCCTGGGACGGTTCAAATCGTTTCTTTTTTATTGTCCCCAGCAACCATCCTTGACGGGCCAGGCGCAAAGACTGGAGTCCGGGGAGATCCTGCGGCGAGAGAAATACACGATCTTCATGCATCGTTAAAATAAAGCCGTTGTCTTCCAGTCCTTTCCATTCCGGAAGCGTTTCTTTCACAAAAGTATAGAAATCGGCCAATTCCTTCTCCTGCGTCTGTTTTGTTCCTACAGGTTTCGCAAGTATCATAGAGTCCCGTTCCGAACTCTCTTTGTCCCCTGCTTTTTGGAGCAGTGCGACATAATGCCCTTCGCCGCTGATACGGTGCGGCCAGAGACGTGCCGTTCCACTAACCAGCCTATTGGCCTCCGCATTCTGTGTCCATTCCGGTCGTCCCTGCTCCCAACCTTCATGCATCGGTATGGGCACGATGGAAAAGTCCGGCTGTTCCATCAGAAATTCTGCAATCATGCGCTCGTTTTCTTCGGGCGCAAATGTACATGTGGAGTACAGCAATCGTCCGCCCGGGCGCAGCATACGGGCCGCGTCCTGAAGAATCGTTCGCTGCATCCCGCAGCATGTCTCGATCACAGCTTCACTCCAGCTTTTCACCATATCCGGCTCTTTTCGAAACATGCCTTCCCCGGAACAGGGCGCGTCCACAAGGATTTTATCGAAGTATCCGGGAAACACCTTGGCGAGCCGGTCGGGTGTTTCATTGGTAACGACCGCATTGCGAATCCCGTATAACTCTACATTCTTCACAAGGGCTTTGACCCGGTTCGGGTTGCTGTCATTCGTCACCAGAATGCCCTGCCCCTGCATGGCTGCAGCCAACTGCGTTGTTTTGCCCCCCGGCGCTGCACACAAATCCAACACTCTCTCTCCTGGACACGCGTCCAGTACGGCGGCCGGAGACATGGCGCTCGGCTCCTGGATGTAATACAAGCCCGCATGATAATACGGATGTTTCGCAGGACGCAGGCTCTCGGAATAATAAAATCCGTCTTCCGTCCATGGAACCGATTCAAGTTTCCAATCCACACGTTTAAGAAACGCCTGCGGTGAAAGCTTTAGCCTGTTTACGCGCAGCCCCTGGCGGCGCGCTTCTGTGTACGAAGCAAGGAAATCCGTATACTCTTCTTCACCTAGCAGGTGCTTCATTCTCGCTGTAAAAGCTTCAGGGAGGCTCATAACCGTCTATATTCCTCATTTCCTTCGATTTTCACAGAAAAAAGGGAGCTATGCTCCCTTTTTCTTCTATGTCTCAGTCGTCAGCTCCAACCTCTTCTTCTTGCAATTCTTTAGGGTCGCCCTCATACCAGTAATCCAATACGCGCGCTTCCAGCACTTTACACTCAATGTAATGGATTTGTTTATCGGTGAACAAGTGTTTCCACTCGACTTCCAGATCTTTTGCGAGACGGACAACCGTCAGGAGTTCTTGCCATGCCACATATCGTTTATACCAGAAGAACTGAGGGTGCTCATTCATATACGGATACAGGTCGTCAAACTCTGTATGTTTACAATCCAGCGCACGTTCAAAATGTGTTTTTGCATTGGAAATTTGCTCTTCAAAAAAACGGGCTATGTCTCGACTCGTGGTCATAACAACCCCTCCTTTATCTTCTCCTTGCTCTCCATTATAACAAATCCTGAGACGTTTGCCGACTTTTCTTTACAGTTACGGATTTGTGACTCCCGATTGTCCTCGTCCGTTACCTCTTCCCGGCCGCTCATCATTTTGTTCTGGCGGCGCCACTCCTCTGCCCGAAGAAGCCGGTTGGTTCGGATCTGCAGGATTTATCTGATCCGGATTCTGCTGGTTCGGATCGGTCGGATTCGGATTATTTGGATCCACCGGCTGATTCGGATTGTTCGGATCTGCCGGGTTCGGGTTATTTGGATCCACCGGCTGATTCGGATTATTCGGATCTACCGGGCTCGGATTTGTAGGATCCATCGGCTGATTCGGGTTGTTCGGATCGGTTGTATCCGGCTGCGGCTCCGGCATCGTTATGGTCGCCATATTGGACATGTTTCCTTCCTCGCCGGTTTCCGCATTGTACGGCACGACCACATACGTGTACATCTTGCTCGGATCGAACGCATCCGTATATCCAGATGATCCGGTCTCGGCAATCAGCTCTTTTTCGGCCGGCGAACCAAGGAAACGGTACAGACGATATTTAATTCGATTATCGCTGCTGCCGCCCCAGTTAATCTTTACGTTCTGACCGGTCTCATCCACGGTCGCGGTCAAATCGTTGATGGACGGAAGCGATACAGGTGGCTCTACCGGTTTAACGCCTTCCGGACGTTTGAAGTCCTTGCGTTCCTTGCCTTCCATTGCTTTGCGCATAATGCGGCTGAACAGCTCTGCCGGTGCGCCGCCCCCGGTTGTACGCAGATAATGCTCATCATCTGTTTTGTCGAAGCCCATATAAATCGCTCCGACATAGTCCGGCGTATAGCCAACAAACCAGGCAGTGCGGTTTCCGCCGGAGACATTATCGCTATCGTACTGCTGTGTACCGGTCTTACCGGCAAGCGGATAACCGAAGCGGGCATTTTTACCCGTTCCTTCCTTGACAACATTCTCCAGCATTTCAGTCATATAATAAGCAGTTTGCGCACTGACAACCTCCGTCTCCTCTTTCTTCTCTTCCACAATAACGGTACCGTCACTTGCGGTTATGCTTTTAATGACATGGGCTTTATTCATTTTGCCTTCATTGGCGAATGCCGTGTATGCCTGCGCCATTTGGATAGGTGAAGCACCCTTCTTCATACCGCCTAGTGCAATGGACAGATTGTTTTCATCCCCTGGCGCTAATGGGATGCCAAACTTCTTCAGGTAACTAACCCCCGTAGATAGGCCAATTTCATTCAGCGTCCACACAGCAGCCGCATTGCGGGAATCCACCAGCGCCTTATTCATGGTAATGCTTCCCGCATAGCCTTCATTTCCGTAGTTTCTTGGCGTCCAATTGCCGTATGATCTCTTTTCGTCTTTTACTATAGAGTACGGAGTCCAGCCCTTCTCCAGTGCCGGAGCGTAATCTACAAGCGGCTTAATGGTCGAGCCCGTAGGATGAGGCACTTTGGCCCGGTTCCAGTTGCCTGTCTCGTAGCCGCGTCCACCTACCATGGCAGTAATGCCTCCGGTTTTCGTTTCCATAATAACCATGGCGGATTGCACTTTATCTCTCGGTCCGTCTTTCGGGAAGTTGCGGTCTCTTTCATATTCCTCGAACATAGCTTTCTGGGCATTGCGGTCCAGATACGTATGGATCTGGTATCCACCCTGGTACAACTGGTCACCCGTAACGCCAAGCATATCTTCCGCCTCTTCGACCAGATAGTCAACGTATGCCTGGTAGGCCTTGTTCGTACCCTTCTTCGGCCTCTCAATCGTTTTCAATTTTTCTTTCTTGGCCTTCTCCATCTGTTCCTGCGTAATGTACCCATTCTTCTGCATTAATGACAATACAAGGTTGCGTCGTTTGAGCGCGTTCTCCGGATTCTTGCGCGGCGAATACGTATTCGGCGCTTTCGGCAAAGCGGCCAACGTCGCTCCTTCCGCGATGGATAATTCCGAGACATCTTTGCCAAAATAGTACTTGGAGGCCGTCTGCACACCAAACACGCCTTCACCCGCATAGAAAACGTTCAGGTACATCTCAAGAATTTGCGGCTTTGAATACCTGCGTTCTAAATTCAGCGCAATCATAATTTCCTTCGTTTTACGCATGAAGGTTTTGTCACGGGACAAGAAAACATTGCGCGCCAACTGCTGGGTAATCGTACTTGCCCCTTCGGCTTTGCTACCGCTCACAATGTCTTTAATAATCGCACGGCCAATCCCGATCGGGTCAATGCCGTTGTGGTCATAGAAGCGATTGTCCTCGGTAGCGATGAATGCGTCTACAACGTGCTTGGGTATTTTATCAAATGTTACTTTCTCTCTGTTTTCCGCTGCGGACAGCTTGGCAATCGGGTTGCCATCCGCTGCATATACAGTTGATGTTTCCATCAGATCCAGCTTTTTCTCATCAATCATCTGGTTTCCGGCCACATACAGCGCCGAACATCCCCCGATGCTCAACAGAAAGAAAAGTGCAGTCATCAGAAGAACGATGCCCCAGGGCCCCCGTTTCCAGAACGACTTTCTCTTCTTTGCTGGTTTTCTCGCCTGTCGTTTTTCCATGTTTCGTTTAACCCCCTAGAATGTGCAGAAGGATAACAACACTACATAATAATACACATATTCATACAGAGCAAAACCGCAAAAAGTTGCAAAAATTCGCCTACTTTCCTCCTGTTTGTCAAAATGAAAAAAGAGCCGTTGCGCAGGCTCTTTTTCTCTTTATTGGTCTTGATAGTTCCGTTTCGCCTGTTGTAGGATCGTCATTGCGGCACGGAATTCCGCGATATCGATCATCTTCTCCTGGTACAACTCACGCAGTTCCTCTTCCCACATCTCATAATCGGCTAGCCTGTCGCCCATATAGATGACAATGCCGAACCGGCGAAGCAACGCTTTCACATCAAGAATGGTTTTCATTTCATCCATCGAATGGATCGCTACCCTTCATATCCTTCCTTACGGTATTCTACAACAACTTCCGTTCCGAGTCCACCGCGGGCATTCCACGTCGCTTCTACGCGCATGTAAAGCGGATCGGCCACCCGCACGAGATCTTCCAGAATTTTATTGGTCGCATGCTCCTGGTAAATACCAACGTTTCTGTAAGAAGTTAGGTAAAATTTCAAAGATTTCATCTCGATTAATTTTTCGTTCGGGACAAAAATAATCCGAATGTCAGCAAAGTCCGGCAGCCCTGACCACGGGCATACCGAAGTAAATTCGCTCGTCGGAATCGTTACTTCTGTTTTCTTGCCTACATATTCGTACGGAATGGTTTCGAGGATATCTTCCATAATGGCGGAACGGTCCTGAATATCAAAACGGATTTTATTGTATTTGTCGTAATTGTGCTCTGTTTGACTCATCATTCATTCATCCTTTCTTATAGAGAATAGGGTCTTTGGCTCCGGCTTCTTCAAACCCTTTCAGCCGCAGACGGCAGCTGTCACACTCGCCACACGCTTCGCTGCCCCCTTGATAGCAGGACGTACTAAGTTCATACGGCACACCAAGCTTGAGTCCCCATTCAATCGTTTCCTTCTTCGATAAGTGCGCGAGCGGTGCCTCGATACGAATGCCTGCACCGGTAACGCCCGCTTTTGTGGCCAGTCCGACCGTCTCGTTCATCGAGCGGATGAACTCCGGACGACAATCAGGGTAGCCGCTGTAATCCACGGCGCTGACACCGATGTAGATTACTTCCGCTCCTATTGTTTCTGCATAGGCTGCAGCAAGCGAGAGAAAAATCAGATTACGCGCCGGAACATACGTGGGTGGAATATCTTCGCTCTCTTCGCCATTCTTCTTTCCGACCGGCACATCAATTCTCTCATCTGTCAACGCGCTGCCTCCAATTTGTTTAAGAAAATCCAAATCGACAATCCGATGGTTCGGCACGTTATAGAAAGCGGCAATCTTTTTCGCCTGCTCGACTTCCCGACTATGGCGCTGCCCGTAATGAAACGTAAGCGGATACGTCTCAAATCCCGCCGCTTGGGCAATGCCCATACAGGTCGTACTATCCAAACCGCCGCTCAACACGACGACCGCTTTTTTCGGCATCATCCTTCCCTCCTCAACTATATATCTAAACCCCTCTTGTCTCCGGGTCCCAAATGACTTTATGGATCTGTATATTCAGCCGGGCCATGCCTTCCTGGGGCCGATAGCGAAGCAGAAGCTGTACAAGTTCCGCAGGTGGCATCGTCTCCCATACCGGGCTGAACAGCGCAGTGGCACGAGTCGGATAACGTTCCAATATATCCAATGCATGGAAAAAATCAGCTTCATCCCCAACCACAAACTTGACTTCATCCTGCGCCCCTAAAAGCGAGAAATTCGGCAGATGCATCCTCGCCGTCTCCCCGCTGATAGGCAGCTTATAGTCCATCACAAACCGTACTTTGTCGGATGCGGCCTCGTCTTTTTCGCGTAGCGCGACAAATGGAAACAAATCCACGGCTCCGTTTGTTTCGATATGGATGTCCCATACTGAGGACAGGTGCGCCAGATGATACACAAGCGCAAGCGATTTATCGCCATGCATTAACGGCTCGCCACCGGTCAGGCAAACGACGCCGTGGCCGTAAGACTCCACCCGCCTACTGATCTCATCAATGGTAGCGGTAAATTCCGGCTTCTCCGGCGCGTAGCTGTATGGCGTATCGCACCATGTGCAGCGAAGATTGCAGTTGAACACGCGCACAAACGTAGTCGGGTACCCGGTCATTTTCCCTTCGCCTTCCACCGTCTCGAACAGCTCTACCATTGGAAGCTTCCACTCTTTGTTGTAAAGCTCGGTGATACTACTCATCGCTCTCCATCCATTCCCGCTTTAGTGTCGCATAGCTGGTCGGGGTTTCATAGAGGACGAGCTCTTCAAGCCGTGTACCACGCTCTCGAAAGCCCCGGCGGACAATCTCCTGGTCCAGTTGCTCCCATATCCAAACAATCATATTCTCCGCCGTTGTGTTCATCGGCGGCAGTACTTCGTTCAAATACTTATGGTCAAGCTGCGCTTTGATGGTATCTTCATACATTTGCTTGATCTCTCCAAAGTCCACGCAGATGCCAATGTCATCGACAAAACCGCTCACGGTAATCACCAGTTTATAGGTGTGTCCATGCAAGCTCTTGCACTTGCCTTCATATAGGTGAAGGTGGTGTGCGGAGTCAAACGTAAACTCCTTGGTCAGCGCCACGCGACGGCTGTGGTAGCGAAGCTGCTCCGGCTGAATGTCTTCGTGTATACGCTGCACTTTACGCGGAATTTCAAATCCGGACATAATGTTCCCTCCTATACTCTGGTTGCAGGCGAACCCCGGAAAAGGAAAAGGGCGCCCAAAGCGGCGCCCCGTGCTCTGTCTCCATCTACAAGTAAAAACAAAAACCCCCTGCACCAGGGGATAAAATAGACAATACTCCGGTGGTGTTTTTAACGTTGGTTTCGCCACATAACAACGATTTATTCAATTGTACCTAGGTATTATAACGGACGTTCCATCAAAAATTCAAGCAGAAAATTATACAGATTCGGATTGGCCGCCAGGATGCTGCTTCGCTCGGCAAACGGAAGATCAGTACCGTCCAGCGCACTGATCATACACCCCGCTTCTTCGACCAGCAGCCGGCCCGCACCGTAATCCCACGGATTTAAGTTCAAACTGATATAAGCATCCAGCCGCCCCGCCGCTACATAGGCAAGCTCAAGCGCCGCTACCCCATAAACCCGGATGCCGCGCGAACGATGCGCCAGATGCTGCATTTTCTCCGAGAGACCGCTTTTCATTGCCCGACGGTTCCAGAACAGGCTTGTGGACAAAAGCGCTTCTTTCATTTCTTTGTTGCGCTTTACCTGAAGCGGTTCATCGTTAAGGAAGGCACCGCCGCCGCGCTCCGCGTAAAACATCTCTTCCCGGGTAGGATCGTAAACCACTCCTACTTCGCATACGCCTTTGTGATAGACGGCAATCGATATACAGTAATTCTGTTGCTGGTGAACGAAATTGGTCGTCCCGTCAATCGGATCTACCATCCAAACCGTATCAAACTCGTCCGGTTTGCATGCAATTAATCCTTCTTCCCCCAAAATGCCGTGGTCAGGATATGCTTTCATAATCTTATCTATTACCAATTGTTCTACAGCCCGGTCGACGGAGGTGACCAGGTCAGACGCAGAAGATTTATACATCACTTCCAGGGGATGGGCCAGCATTTCCTCAATCAGCTTGCCCGCACCGAGCGCACATTGCTTGGCCAGCATTCCCCATTCCTTGATTTCTGGATTCCGCACGATTCTCGCCTCTCACTTGGTTTCATATTCTTCTTTCTTAACTTTACCCCATTTGTCCAACCGGTATAAAGAAAATTTTTCTCAACAGACTTTTTCTATACTTTATTATGTTTTTCTCGCTTTTTTTAGCCAGTTGTGCTACTTTTCTGCTAAAGGAGACAAGGGGGAGAATAGAATGGGTTTTAACTGGCATGCAGCATGCGAGACGCATTGGAACAAAATGTCGGCCCACTGGCAGGCAAACAGCGAGGAAATGTGGGAGACAGGCAGCCGGAAGACGATACTGCCTGTGCTGACCCGATACATCCAGCCTGATAAAGGCCGGGTACTGGATGCGGGCTGCGGCGACGGATACGGCAGCGCAAAACTGGCGGAGCTGGGCTTTCAGGTAACAGGGCTGGACATTTCCGAAGAAATGATTAAAAAAGCGGAGACAAGAATAAAGCCCGGACTTGCCCTTTCCTTCGTAAAGGCGGACTTGCGTAAGCTTCCGTTTCCGGAGCATTCCTTCCAGGCAATTATGGCAATCAATGTACTGGAATGGACCGATGACCCTCGCGAGATGCTTACAGAGCTCAAGCGGTATCTGCAGCCCGGCGGTTTGCTTGCGCTCGGCATTCTGGGACCGACCGCCGCACCGCGCGAGCACGGCTACCGGCGCCTGTACGGGGAAGATGTTGTCATCAATACAATGATGCCGTGGGAATGCGGACGATTGCTTACGGAAAACGGATATGAAATCGTGCACCAGGAAGGCGTCTATAAGCGCGGGGTCACTCTTGAAATGACGGAGGCACTCTCCTTGGAACTCTGTCAGGCACTAAGCTTTCTCTGGATGTTTTATACGCGCCCAGTTAATGCCCGCCAAACTACAAAATAAGCAAAAATTTATTCTCTCGTATTGCGCGGGAGAATTTTTTTTGCCTGAAAGCAACTTATCTACTCTCTAACCGTCTAACTCTATAACAGAATCTGTGAACTTTATGAAAGAAAGGAACATGCACACAATGAGGTGGCAACGTACTATCGCTGCGCTGCTTATGGGAGCGGGAATGCTTGTGGCCGGGACAGGCTGTTCCTCGGTGGACACCCGTTCTCCCTCTGCCCAGACAGCCGAAGTGAAAAGTTGGATTACCCAACAGATGAAAGTCAAACAAGCGTCGATTCATGAATGGGAGAAAGCGGCTGGCCGCGCCAACACAACGCCCGCCGATCATGCGATTGCTCGTCTTGCGATAAATATTCTCTCAAAAAATGTGGCTTCTCTTATCGCAGAAAACGGCAGCAACAAACCCGCACTCCTGGCTAGCGTCATGAAGGAAGAGAAACAACAAGAGCAGACGGACCTGCCGTCGCTCGCTTCGCTTACGCTGGAAGAAAAAAGCCAGCTGGACGGCGGCAAGACGATGTATCGTCTGGAAGGCAAAGTTTTTACCTCCGTCCCTGACAAACTCTACCCTGTCACTATCACCGTCCGCGTCGACAAACAAGGCGAAATCGAGTATTTTGAGATTAATAAATAAGAAAAACTCGCGGTCGTTGCCGCTCGTCCTTTTTCCACATGGAAGATAAACGGCCGCTTTGTGACCCTTCGGTCGGACCGGCAAAACATCTAGGCATCTCGATGAGGGAGACAATTGCCGGTCTTTCCCTCCCTTAAGGGCCACACGCTCCACACGGAAAAAGCAACGGTCGGCATACGCCTCGCGAGTTTTTTCACGCTTATAAAATGAAAAGAAAGAAAACCAGGCGCATCACACGCCTGGTTTTCGTTTAGTCTATTTTGCCAATTGCCCATGCAATAGACTCAAAATACGCTCGCCCGCCTCTTCGATATCCTCATCGGTGATGTGACGGTGGGTGACGAAGCGGATGATGCCTTCACCGAACGGAGACGCTTTGATTCCCGCTTCGGCGATCCGCTGCTGAAATTCGACTGCATTCAGTCCGGTTTCCGCTATATCGCACAACACAATATTTGTCTCTATCGTATCTATATCCACATACAACCCGGGAACTTCGTGCAAACGCTCAGCCAGCCTGCGTGCCCGGGCATGATCTTCATGCAGACGCTGACTCATTACCTCAAGCGCGTATAATCCAGGTGCCGCCAATACCCCTGCCTGCCGCAGCGCCGCCTTCTCTTCCAGGCGGCGCACGGTCGGATCTTCGCCATATACATCGTCGCCCACTTCAGCTTCATACATCAGTTTGCGCATCTCTTCGGTCGGTTTGGTCAGCGTATCGCTGCGAAAGTCAATGATGTTCATTCTTCACCTCTCCTTTTGCTCCTCAACGGCAGTTCTTCGGAACGCGTTCGGCTTGGACTATAGTTCGGATGCTCTTCAATAATCCGGCGCATATTCGTAAGCCACGCGCTTATGCCTGCAATCCTGTCTAAATCTTTATTAGTGAAGATGGTTCGCTGGAAATAAGGCTGTAATTCGTACATCCGCTCTTCTAAGTTGCGGTCAAATCCGTTCCACTTCATCATCTGCCGCACTTCTTCATTGTTTTCCATTACGTCACAAATCCAATAGTATTGTGACTGATTATCACGGATCATCTCATACGCCCTGCGCTGGTCGCTCACATATCGCTCTTCCAGCACCCACTGCCTCTCCCGCTTGCTGTATGCAAAATAGGCAAGGAAATGGATTACCGTCGCAAGAAACAGTGCCAGCGTAAATACAAAGCCCATATAATACATCCAATCCGGCAGATACATCGAACTCAAAAGACCGATGCTCAAATGATAGCATAACGAGACGACCCAGCAGCCGATAATGATTGGATTGGGGCGGGTTAATCTAACTTCCTCCTTCTGTACAGGGCGCGTGGAGATGGTGGCGAACGCCTGCAGGTAAGCATCAAGGAAAATGACACTCAAAAAAAACAGCCCCGCCTCCAGACCGATCCTCTTCGTATAATCGGCCGGTACTTTAACAAAATAAATAAGGAGATAAAAAATGACTATGTACAGAAGCGAAAACGCCGTCCATACCAGAGCACGTCCGCCTTTCTGCTTCTCTCTGCGCCGGCGGTACTTATCCACACGGGAAAGGGGTTCCAAGTTGCATCACCATCTTTCTCTGTCTTTCTGGTACATTCATGCTTTTTCCTTCAGTATAAGCCTTCAGCCTATTTCTTGCATACAACATTTGACCCCCTGGTCTAAAGGACGAAAAGTGTAATTTTCCGGTCCCCCGATACAGAAGAACAGCCTCTACTTACGCAGAGGCTGCCGTTGTCGATTGTCTGTCTTTTTTCATTTTACCACTGATAAGAACGCCTGCAACTATAACGACAATGACAATCCATTTAATAACCGGATTTTCCGCAAAGAACGGAACGATGAATTTCTCGGTCACCATCATTTTGGCGGCAGTATAAGCAAGTACCCCTGCTCCAACATAGATAAGCTTCGGGAAACGATCCATCAGCTTGATAATAACCTGACTGCCCCAGACAACAAGCGGAATGCTGATTAACAGTCCAAGCACAACCATACCGGTATGCCCTTGAGCGGCGCCCGCTACCGCTAACACGTTGTCGAGTCCCATCATCACGTCAGCAACAATGATGGTCCGAATTGCCCCAAACAGTGAAGAACTGCTCTCTATATTCTCCTCTTCCTCTTCGCCAATCAGCAGCTTATATGCAATCCAGACAAGAATTGCGCCGCCGATAAGATGAAGCCCGGGGATTTTCAAGAGCCAGACAACAAAGATTGTCGCCAGCGCGCGTATCGCAATCGCACCGACCGTTCCCCATATAATGGCTTTCTTCTGCTGTTCTTTTGGCAGATTGCGAGATGCGAGCCCGATTACAATCGCATTGTCACCGGCCAGCACCAGGTCGATAATGATGATAGAAAAAAGCATTGAGAAAAATTCCGCAGACAAAAACTCCACAATGACCATGCCCCCTCATTAAAATCATACTTTAAAACAACGCGACAAAAGTTAAAAACCTCTCTAAAAAACACAAAAAGACCTATGCCGAGATAAAACGGCACAGGTCTTGCTTCCAACATTCGCATGCTGCCGATAGAGCCGGGGTCCCCGCCGAGGTTCCCGTAATGACGACACTATCGTTCTCAAAGCTACTCCCCTATGGGCTATTTTCTTATATATAAAGTATACCGCATCACGTGTGCATGTCAATCCATAAATTGGTCGACTGCACAAAATCGAGCGGAAACAATTGAACGGACAGTCGGTTTATCATACGATAAAAGGAAGAAGCTATCATCTCACGAAAGAGAGGATTCGATTATGCCATCTGTTGATGCATTTCTCGCTCCGCGCCTCAAACAGGTAGAGAATCTGTCCAAGGCAGCCGCGGAAGCCTACTGGCAGGCCACGACCACTGGAGAAGAGAAGTACGAGAAGCAATATGTAGGATACCGTCAGGACCTGATTCGCCTATTCTCCAGCAAGGACGATTACACACGTCTTAAAGAACTGCTTGCCGATCAAAAACTGCAGCGTGACTTATTGCTGTACCGTCAGCTTGTGCTACTCGAGCACGAATATATTCCGAATCAACCAGATGCCGTACTGCTCTCTGACATCGTACATAAAGAAAGTGAGATTGAAAGTGAATTCACCCGGTTCCGTGCCTCGTTCGACGACAAAATCGTATCGGATAATGAGATCCAAGATATTCTTCAGAACGCAACTGACTCTACGCTTCGCCGCAAAGCGTGGGAAGCAAGCAAGCAAATCGGAAGCCAGGTGGCCGAGCGTGTGATTGAACTTGTGAAACTACGCAACCGTGCGGCACAGGAAGCCGGATTCAAAAACTACTATGCCATGTCATTAAAGCTTCAGGAGCTGGACGGACGGAATCTGTTCTCCATTCTTGCTGCACTGGAAGAGAAAACGACGGAGCCGTTCCGGCGCGTAAAACAGAAGTTGGACGAAGAACTGGCGCGCAAATTCGGTATTTCCACGGATGAGATCATGCCGTGGCATTACGCCGATCCTTTCTTTCAGGAGGCTCCCCCGCTTGAGAGCGCCCAGCTGGATCCGTATTTTAAAGGCAAGAACATTGTCGAAATTACAAAGCGCTTTTTTGCGGACATCGGACTTGAAGTGGACGACATTCTAGAGCGCAGCGATCTGTTTGAACGTCCGAACAAAAATCAGCACGCATACTGCATCGATATCGATCACAGCGGAGACATTCGCGTGCTGGCCAATATTCGCGACAACGAGTGGTGGATGAGCACTATGCTGCACGAACTCGGACACGGCGTGTATGATAAATACATCGACCGGACGCTTCCGTATCTGCTGCGTACGCCTGCGCATACGCTTACCACGGAAGCCATCGCCATGTTCATGGGACGCCTGACCAAAAATCCGGAGTGGCTAACACTGTATGCGGACGTTCCGGAGCAGGAGACGAAGGCACTGAAACCTGCACTTGAAGAATACCTCAGTATGAGCATGCTTATCTTCGTGCGCTGGGGCCTGGTGATGGTGCATTTCGAACACGAGATGTATCATGATCCGGATCAAGATTTGAATGCGCTCTGGTGGTCATTGGTCGAGCGCTTTCAACTGGTAAAAAAACCAGAGGGCCGAAACGAGCCGGACTGGGCCGCAAAAATTCATATTGGAACCGCCCCGGTATACTACCAGAATTACATTTTGGGCGAGCTGATGGCCTCTCAGCTGCACTTCATGATACTGGACGAACTCAGAGGCGATTCCTATCTGAAAAAGAAAAGCACCGGCTCCTATTTAATCCGGCGCATCTTCCATTCCGGTGCCCAGGTTCCCTGGTATGAGCTGTTGAAAAACGCCAGCGGAGAAGGATTGAATCCCGATTATTTCGTGAAGCAATTCGTGCGCTAGTATAAAATTTGTATAAAATAAAGAAGGTACAAAAACTTGTCCGATTCTTTTTCCCGAAGATGCATAGCCTGTCCGCTCCTTCATGCAGGTCCGAGCCGGTCGGCAAAACACCTGGGCAGAACAGAGATGGAGACAGTTGCCGCTCTCCTTCGGTCTTGGACCGGCAGGTCGCTGGGCGAGGAAAAAGAAAGGACTCCGTTTTTGTACCTTCTGTACTTTTATATCCTTTTATAACAAATAATTACTGGCTTATCTCTGTATTCGTTCTTATTGAGCAGAGATATAAGATTCTCTTTGATGTTCCCTTATGGGCAGTATCATAAGCAAGAAGCCGATGAGCACGATAACGGCCGAGATACCAAAAGGCGCCTGCGGGAAAAACATATGCCCGAAGATACCGGACAAGATTGGGGCAGAACCCGCACCCAGCCAGCGTACGAAGTTGTATACGCCTGATGTCACACCCCGCTCGTACGGTGAGGACTCCATTACATGCGTAGTAAACAGCGCATTATTCAATCCGGAAATTAAACCGGAAATGATAACAAGCACGATTTGTACCCACATAATTTTTATGAAGAACAACAAAAACAGGAATGCGCTGAAAAGTAGCAGGCTATAGCGCAAAAGATTCTTCAGTTTATATTTTTGCTCCAATCTATGCGATAAAATAGCCGAACCGTAAGCAAGGCACAACCCCCAGCCAAAGAAGACCAATCCGAGCTGGATGGGCGATAGCTCCAGCACGAGCGGAGAATAAGCCAATACGGTGAAAAAGCCATAATTGTACAGCATGCCCGCTAACGCCCCCTGAATAAAAGGAAGATACGAGAACAGGTGGCCCATCTCTCTAATACCGGCCGTCTTCCGTTTCTGTTTACTCGGCGGAGCTTTAACAAAAAAACTCACCAATATGAATGCAACAAAAATTAGCAATCCGGTTGCAATAAAGGGATAACGCCAGGTATATCCACCGAGAATTCCGCCGACAAGCGGACCGCCGGCCATGCCAAGACCGATAGCTGCTTCGTACAACCCAACTGCAGCGCCGACTTCACTCGACAAAGCGATCAGCAGCGTCATGGCAGTGGCAAAGAAAAATGAATTACCGAGCCCCCAACCCGCTCTGTAAATCGAGAGCTCTGCAATCGTACCGGAAAATCCGCAAAGCAGCGCAAAAATTGTAACGATAACCAGCCCTGTGACCATCATCGGTTTGTCGCCGAACTTGCCGGCCAACAGACCGGCGGGAAGCATCATGATCGCCATCATAAAAATATAAGAGGAAAACAGCATCTCTACCTGCCAATGACTTGCGCCGATTTGTTCGGCTATCGAAGGCAAGATGGGGTCTACAACCCCGATTCCCATAAACGCAAGAAATGTGGCAAACACCGTAATGATTCTTGCGTTTCGTTTTTTACTCTCGGTTAATTCCAAGTCTCCCTCCTCCTTTCTTACCTCGATATTTTCATCCAGTCGCCTGTGACCAGACCTGCCTGTTACTTCTGTTCTTCCGAAGCCGAAGCATACAGATAGTCCCTCGTAAGCGGCAGTTGATTATTAATGCCTTTTGAGAAAAGCATCTGATGAATAGAAAGCCCGCCGATTCTAAAGAAAGCGGCACTGGACCGCAGATACAGACGCCACATGCGGACAAATTTCTCATCGTACATCTCGCGGACTTTAGCCTCATGTTGATCGAAACGTTCCGCCCATCGATCGAGCGTCATCGCATAATGCATCCGCAAGTTTTCCACATCTATCGTATGGAAATCATACTCGGGCAGCAGGTGAATGACCTCGCGCAGCGAAGGAATGTACCCGCCGGGAAAAATGTATTTTAAAATCCACGGATCGCCCGGCTCTTCCTTCATATGCGTAATCGTATGAAGCAGCATCAACCCTCCTTCTTTCAACAGCGCCTGCACCGATTTCATAAATTCAGGATAATGATCCTGTCCGACATGTTCAAACATGCCGACGCTGGCAATTTTATCGAAGGTACGTCCTGTTTTCGCAAGATCGCGATAGTCCATCAGTTCAACATCCACCTGACCGGACAATCCCAGCTCTGCAATCCGCTCGCGCGTTTTTTTGAACTGCTCTTCACTTAATGTAATGCCTGTCGCTTTAACTCCATACTGCTGGGCGGCGCGAATGATGAGCCATCCCCACCCGCTTCCGATGTCAAGCAGCGTTTCCCCTTTCTTTAACTGCAGCTTCCGTAAAACATGGTCAATCTTTTGCAGTTGCGCTTGTTCGAGCGTATCTTCCGGCGTCCTGAAATAGGCGCATGAATAGCTCATCGTTTCGTCGAGCCACAATGCATAAAAGTCATTTCCTACATCGTAATGGTGCTGCACGTTCTCCTGCTGCTTACGCATGCTGAGTTTCGACAAGCGGGTAAGCGTTTCAGACCAAATCATGCTTCGGTTCGACGTGGCAGCCCGAATAACGTCTTCGATTGCACCTTCAATCTCGATCGCCCTGTTCATATACGCTTCTCCAAATGCCAGGGACGGCTGTTTCACGAAATTTCCAAAAGGAACCTTCTCATGAAATATAAGCGTAAAGCGCGGCTCGCCTTCTCCGTAATTGTCCGTCGTTCCATCCCAAAATACCACCCGAAAAGGAACCGACGTTATCTTTGAGAAAAATTGCTGGAATAAATACTTCTGCATCATGTATCGCTCCTCATCCAAATGAATTAGTAAACAGTATGGAATGATGAGATTAGAAATATGCCTGTATTCATAGTTTGTTAAAGTAATTATATATGTAATTTTTTATATATAGAACAGTGTGTTTTAGTATAATGTGCTCTGTTTGCATATGTCAATATTTATATATATAATCTTGCTCATATGAATAATAAGGGAGGAAAAGAATGAATGCTTTAGGCTACGCCCTGCTTGGCATGCTTGTGCGAAAGCCCTGCTCAGGCTACGAATTAACGCAACTGCTGGAAGTATTCTGGCAAGCCAAACACAGCCAAGTATATCCGCTGCTTATGAAGCTTGAACAAGACGGGCTTGTCACATTTGTTTATGTAAAACAAACCGGGAAACCGGATAAAAAAATCTATTCGATTACCGATAAAGGAAAAACGCTGCTTGCAGAGTGGACCCGCAAATCGCCCGCTCCCCCCGTCATCCGGGATGAATTTCTGGCCAAGGTGTATTCCATCTGGCTGACGGATAAGGATACGGCACAACGCCTTTTTCATGAACGCATGACCGCTTATGAGGAAAAAATTGCATTTCGCAAAGAAGAAATCAAGAAAATGAAAGAAGAATACGGAGATGAAATTGAAAGCATCACTTCCCGTCATTTCGGACGCTACCTTCTCTTCTGCCGAAAACTGAAACAGGAGGAAGAAGAGATTGCCTGGTGCCGCTGGGTACTCGGCTTACTTGCGAAATAAACAAAACCGGGATGACGTCATTCTGCCATCCCGGTTCGTTTATTTTTTCTTGCGTGTTCTGTATACTTCTTGAATGGCTTTGCGGCGCTCTTTGCGCTGCTGCTTTTCTCTTTCAGCCTGCATTTTTTTCTTGTATCCAGGTTTAATCTTTCTAGGTTTCGCTTTAGCCCGGCCTCCTCCTAACGCAGGTGCCGGCTTTTTCTCCGCACTGCGGTCCTCTGTCCGTGCTTCCTGAATGCCACCGTTCGTATCTCGAACCACCTTGCGGGCCTTACGTTCTTCACGTTTTTTGCCCCCGAGAAACTTCTGCTCGACACCGCCGCTAATGGCGCGCGAGAAACGGGTAAACCACTGTTTCTGGCGAGGGGAAATCAGCGAAATGGCTTCTCCTTCCTGCCCGGCCCGGCCGGTTCTGCCTACGCGATGGATATAGCTCTCCAAATCGGACGGCATGTCGTAGTTAAACACATGCGTAATGCCTGCCACATCCAGGCCGCGCGCCGCAATATCCGTTGCGACGAGATACTGGAATTTGGCTTCTCGGAACCGGTCCATAATCTGTTCCCGCTTCTTCTGGGTTAAATCGCCGTGCAGCGCTTCCGCTTCAATGCCGTTCTCCTGCAAGCTGCGCACCAGCTCATTGACGCGCTGTTTTGTATTGGCGAAGATGACAGCCAGGTACGGACGGGCATCTTTGACCAGTTCCAAGAGCACGTCAAGCTTGTCGCTTTGGTTCACTACATAATAAGATTCTTTTGTGTTTTCCGCCGTCATCTGCCGCTTCTCGATCCGGACAATCTGCGGTTGATTCATGAAACGGTGGGCCAGACGACGCACTTCATCCGGAATGGTCGCAGAGAACAGGAGCACTTGTTTTTGCTGCGCTGTTTGGATGAAGACTTCTTCTACTTCTTCGAGGAAGCCCATCTCGAGCATTTTGTCCGCTTCATCGAGCACAAGCATTTTAATCCGTCCGAAATGAAGTGTCTCCCGGCGCAGGTGGTCGAGAATTCGGCCCGGCGTGCCTACCACGATATGCACCTGTCCCGAAAGCTTGCTAATCTGGCGTGTAATGTCCTGGCCGCCGTGCAGCGAGAGTACGTTAACGCCCAAATGCTTGCCTAACTCGGCTATATCGTCTGTGATCTGCATCGCCAACTCACGCGTCGGCGTCATAATCAGCGCCTGCACGTCTTTTTTATCCAGCTCCAGCATTTGGAGCATCGGAATGACGAAGGCCGCCGTTTTGCCGGTTCCAGTCTGGGCCTGCCCGATGACATCTTTTCCTTCGAGAGCCAGCGGAATGGCCTGCGCTTGAATCGGGGTCGGTTCTTTATAATACAAATCGGCAATCCCCTGCAGAATTTCCGGTTTCAGCTGAAAAGCAGTAAATGAATTCATGATTTCCTTCCTTTCTCTGCTAAAACAAACTATTTCTTATTCTACCCGATTTCCGCTTCTGATCGCTACCCGAAAAAAGAAAACAGGCGCGGCCGGCCGAATAGCGCTGCGCACCTGTGCTTCTTCTATAAGAATTTACTCATAAATACCTCGTCCACATGTTTACCATCCAGTATAAACTGGTCTTTACGGTATCCTTCCACTACGAATCCGTATTTTTTGTACATATCTATTGCTCTTTCATTATCGGCAAATACGTCAAGACAGACTTTCTCCAGTCCATGGTGCTTGGCCCACTGCAGCGAATAATCCATCAGCTTGGATCCGATACCGTATCCCTGAAATCCGGGGCCGAGCCAGATGCGGAACGTACCGATATGCCGATTCATCTCTAGCTGTCCGCGTTTGATCTGGGCCACACCGGCTATCGCGTCGCTAATTTCAGCGACCGTATACATGCTGCCCTCTTCTTTCATCTGGCGAATGAACGCCGCCTCTTCTTGCGGACTATTCATCGTATCCTTCTCTTCCTCCAGATAAACGCCATCGTCAAGTACGCGGCGCAACCGCTCGATAATCTTCGGCGCATCCACTTCCATCGCCTGACGCAGCACCATCACTTTCCTATCCTTTAAGCGGTACAGCCATATTTTACGAAATGCGTCGTTTGTCGTTTTTTTTACCTTCAATATTGTCCCTCCTCTCCTGCGTAATAGTCAGCAAGCAAGCTATTAGTATAGTACCTCAGAGGGAGGAAAGTTATTACATCGCCGGCGGTTCTTTGCCCAGCAGACGCAGCGTCATATTTACCTGCGCCAGGTGGTAAACTTCATGGTCGAACATTCGATGGAACAGCCAAGAGAAAGTTGGATTATCGATTTTCGCGCCGCGATAGCCTTCCGGCATAGTAAATGGCGTGGCCAATTTCGATACTTCCATTTCGCGAAGTACGTTTAGCGTATGCTCACGCGTTCCTTCTAGATAAGCAAGAATATCGGCGATTGTCGCAAGCTCCGCTTTCCGCTTGGGTGCCGCTTCCTGTCCAAGAATAATGCCTTGAACGAACCAATCTTCCGCCTGTGCGATATGCCGCAGATGAAATCCGATAGAGTTAGGCACCCCTTGAGGTTTTTGTTCAAGGAGATCCGCTGTTAATTCCCGATAGGCCGGAAAGAAACGATCGCGCAAATCGTTGACGTGTGGGAATAATTCGATAGCTTTCAATCTTTGCTCACCCTTTCACTTGATTATGCAGAAAAATTATATCATAATTCAGACTATTTTACCTTTTATTAAGTTTTTTATATCCCTTCTTCTCTTTTTCATTACAATTGATTATAATAGAAGAAATTTTAATAGAAAGCACTACTAGGGGATCCCGAGGAGCCGGGCTGAGAATGAAACGCGTTGAAGTTTCTAAACCCTTGGGACCTGATCTGGTTCGTACCAGCGTAGGAAAGTAGTCGGCATAAAAGCGTTTGTCATTGACGTATCAGGCCGGGTCCCATAATAGGGTCCCGGCCTTTTCTGTGAAAATCATGAGAAAAGAAGGAAGGGGGAGAGGAATGCACATGGCACATGCTCTTCACGTCATCAGCAGCGGTACGCAATCACTTTCAGACGTCCGCAGGGTTGTGGCGCGTATTCACCCGTATATTACCATGTTCCACCTGCGCGAAAAACAGCGAACCGCTCGGGAGTTATGGGAATGGACACAGGATTTGGTTGCGACCGGTCTGCCATGCACCAAACTTGCGGTAAACGATCGGGTGGATGTAGCGCTTGCGAGCGGAGCCGCTGCCATTCAAGCCGCGTATCACAGCCTGCCTGCCGACATCATTCGCCGTCTTGCCCCGCATAGGCTTATCGGTGTCTCTGTCCACAGCGTCACGGAAGCAAAAGCGGCGGAAGCGTCAGGCGCCGATTATGTGTTGTTCGGCCATGTCTTCGCCTCGACTTCCAAGCCCGGTCAGGCCGGTCGGGGACTTGCGGCTTTGCAGGAGATCGTGGAAAGCGTCAATCTGCCCGTTATTGCATTGGGCGGCATTACGCCCGACAATGCGCCGGATACGCTGGCGACGGGCTGTGCCGGAATTGCCGTACTGTCAGCCATTATGCTTGCCAGGGACCCTATGCTTTCTGCCCAGCAATTTCAACAGGCCATGCAGAATGTCCGTGTATCGCCCAGATGCGCGTGGCCCATGGCAAAAATGGAGGGTGTTAAATGATCAAGCAGGATGTTGTCATCATCGGTGGCGGTGTCATCGGCGTCTCTATTGCCTATCAACTGACAAAAAGGGGCAAAACAGTCACCTTGTTGGAGAAAGATACGATCGGGGCGCATGCATCAGGGGCGGCAGGCGGCATGCTCGGCGCTCAGGTCGAGTTTACCGAGCCGGGTCCATTAGTAGATCTTTCTCTGCGCAGCCGCGCTATGTTTACAGAAATCGCCCGAGAGCTATATCAGGCTTCCGGCGTCGATATCGGCTTGAACAATGCAGGTATGCTTCGTATCGCCTGGACGGAAGAAGAAGCCGACACGCTAAAAAAACGCGGTGCCTGGCAACAGGCGATGGGCCTTCAAGCCGAGTGGATGGACAAAACGGACGTCAGACGGATGGAGCCGGCGGTAAGCGACGAAATTACGGGCGCTCTTTACCTGCCGGACGATATCCAGGTCTCGGCACCGGATTTGACAAGGGCGTTTGCGGTTGCCGCAGCAAAGGGCGGTGCCAGGCTTCTGGAACGATGTGAGGTGCTTGACATCGAGCATACAGACAGCCGGATTACAGGGGTTGTGACGACACAGGGCCGGTTTACGGCCGATCATTACGTGCTTGCTGCCGGAGCATGGAGCGGCCGTCTGGCGCATACGCTCGGCCTGCCGCTCTCCGTTTTCCCTATTAAAGGGGAAGCGTTCTCCGTGCTTTCTATGCCGCAGCGGATCGAAAAAACGATCTATTCGCACGGATGCTACATTGTTCCGAAAGACGGAAACCGTCTGCTCGTCGGTGCTTCCTCTGCAGACTGCGGGTTTGATAATCGGCTGACAATTGACGGCCTGCAGCAGCTCATGACAAAAGCCGTTCGTCTTCTGCCCGCCTTAAAAGACTGCCCGCTTGAAAAGACATGGGCCAGTCTGCGGCCACAAACCAAAGACGGCCTTCCGTATTTCGGACCGGTATCGTCTTTTGCGAACCTGCTGGCGGCGACCGGGCACTACCGCAACGGGATTCTTTTAAGCCCGCTGACCGGTGAAATGATTGCCCGCATGGTGACAGGTGAAACGCTTGATATCCCGCTTGCGCCTTTCACCGACAGACGTCATGTTCATCCCATCCTGTAAATCTAAGGAGGTACGCCTATGAATATAACAATTAACGGCAAGATGCAAACCATTCCTGACACGGTCGGGAATGTCCAGCAGTTGCTGGAATATCTGCGTCTTGCAGATCGCATCGTGGTTGTAGAAATTAACCGCGACATCCTGCAAAAAGAACAGCATGCCGCAAGAAGTATCACGGACGGCGACACAATTGAGCTTGTACATTTTGTTGGTGGAGGTTGATCATCATGCTTCGAATCGGACCTTATGAATTCTCATCCCGCCTGCTGCTCGGCACGGGCAAATTCCCGGACTTCGATATACAGCGCCGGGCGGTGGAAGTCTCGGAAACAGAAATCTTAACGTTTGCCGTGCGTCGGATGAACATCTATGATCCGGCACAGCCGAACTTTTTGGAACAGTTGGACCTGCAAAAATACAAGCTGCTGCCCAATACGGCCGGCGCAAGCACAGCCGAGGAAGCAGTGCGCATCGCCCGCCTTGCCCGTGCATCCGGATTATGCGATATGATCAAGGTGGAAGTGATTGCGGATACGAAAACCCTGCTCCCTGACCCGATCGCGACACTGGAGGCGACCAGAATTCTGGTCGAAGACGGATTCATCGTATTGCCTTACACGAATGACGATCCCGTATTGGCACGTCACCTGCAGGAAGCCGGTGCGCATGCGGTCATGCCGGGCGCATCGCCGATTGGCAGCGGCCAGGGGATTCTCAATCCGCTCAATCTGAGCATCATCATCGAGGAAGCCACCGTTCCGATTATCGTCGACGCCGGAATCGGAACTCCGTCCGACGCGGTGATTGCGATGGAATTAGGCGCTGACGGCGTACTGCTGAATACGGCCGTAGCCGGCGCCAAAGACCCTGTGAAAATGGCGGAAGCGATGATGTTGGCAATCAAGGCGGGCCGGCTGGGATATGAAGCAGGCCGAATTCCGAAGAAACGGTACGCCCAGGCCAGCAGCCCAATGGAGGGAATGAGCAAATAATGACATTGCCGTCTTTCGTTCGCGAAGAATTGGCAGAATATGATATCGTAGTCGACCGTATCCTAAAACGCTATACGGAATAATGAAAACCGAAATTTAAAAAGCCGGAAAAAGGGACTGGCTCACCCTTTTTACCGGCTTTATTCTTTTTCCTTTAATGATTTAATATTCCTTGACGCTCCGTCTCTTTCAATGCAATCTCCGCCGCTTCCCCGTGGCGTCCCATCAGCGCGTAGCGCATACTGTCAAGCAATGCCTCCCAGCTCGCTTCAATTACGTTCGCCGATACACCTACCGTACTCCAACTATCCTTACCGTCCCGCGTCGATTCTATGAGCACACGCACTTTCGAGGCGGTTGCATCCTGCTCGCTCAGCACACGCACCTTATAATCGGTCAAATACATCTCTTTAATATCAGGGAAGAACGCTTCGATGGCTTTGCGCAGCGCGTTATCGAGCGCATTGACCGGTCCGTTTCCTTCTGCGACGGTATGCACCGTCTGTCCGTTTACTTTTATTTTCACCGTCGCTTCGGTTACGGCATCATGGTCCCCGATTTTCTCCATCAGTACCTTGAATGACTCTACCGTAAATACCTCTTCGTACTCTCCCAGACCTTTGCGTACAAGAAGCTCGAATGAAGCCTCGGCTCCCTCATACTGGTAGCCCTGATGCTCCAGCTCTTTTACCTGCTGGATAATTGCACGGCCTTCCGGTGTATTCTTATCCAGATCGATATTAAGCTCCTGGGCTTTAAAGAGCAGGTTGCTTTGTCCGGATAGTTCTGACACAAGTACGCGACGTGTATTGCCAACCGCTTCCGGTTTAATATGCTCGTACGTCTCCGCCGCTTTCAAGATCGCGCTCACATGCATTCCGCCTTTGTGTGCAAACGCGCTCTGTCCGACGAACGGCTGAACATTCGGCGGCATAATATTGGCGATTTCATACACGTAGCGTGACGTATTGGTCAACTGTTTCAACTGTTCTTCCGGTACACAGGCGTAACCGAGCTTAAGCTGCAGATTAGGAATGATCGAGATTAGATTAGCGTTACCACACCGTTCGCCGAATCCATTAATTGTGCCCTGCACCTGCGTCGCCCCCGCCGCTACCGCCGCCAGCGAATTCGCGACGGCGAGTTCTCCATCGTTGTGACAATGAATACCGACCGGTGTTTCCACCGTTTCTTTTACGCGCGTCACAATCTCGCTAATCTCGTGCGGCAGCGAGCCGCCGTTCGTGTCACACAGCGTCAACCAATCCGCTCCGGCATCCGCCGCCCGGCGTAACGTCGCCAGTGCATACTCAGAGTTGTGCTTGTATCCATCGAAGAAGTGTTCCGCATCGTAGATAACTTCCAGTCCTTTTTCTTTGAGGAACCGAACAGATTCATAAATCATATTCAAGTTCTCTTCGAGTGTAGTGCCCAGTGCTTCGGTAACATGGAAATCCCAGCTTTTTCCGAAGATCGCAACAGCTTCGACACCGCTCTCGATAATCATATTCAAATTCGCATCAGCATCCGCCGTTATGCCGAATCGGCGCGTGCTGCCGAATGCGGTAATTTTCGCATGTTTCAAATTCAACTCCCGAGCCCGCAGAAAAAACTCCATATCCTTCGGATTGCTGCCGGGCCAACCGCCTTCAATATAATGGACGCCAAGCTGGTCCAGCTTTTTTGCGATTTTCAGCTTGTCATCCACTGAGAGACTAACACCTTCTCCCTGGGTGCCGTCCCGCAAAGTTGTATCATAGATAAAAACTTGACCCTTCAATGCTTCGTCATCCTCCCCTTCACGTACTCTCTCATTTACTCCTTTAATCCATTATTCTGAATTGATTATTTTTTTCTGTAAAGTATATCATATCATGCAGAGAGTAGCTATACATAACATTTTTCGTTATCATGAAGGAAAATGAGTAATCGGAAAGCGGGAAATGATATGCGCAGCCGTTATTACGGAACGCCGGAACAACTGAAATTCAGCGATGCACTCGCTGTATACCAATACATCGTACCACGCCTGAACAAGACAATTATTCGCCATGGAGAGTACTTGATTGATACGCAGGCGCTGCTTGCGCCGGTCAATCTCGATTGCTTCCACTGCCACCTTGTGCATGGACACAATTGCTGCGAGCAGGGACAGCCGTACTCCATGCACGGCGACAATCTGACTTTATTCGAAGAACACGCCTTTACCATCCTTGAGGCCTATGGGGACGACGGACGTGCGGAGGAGGCCAGAGAAAAGGGATTATATGAACAGACGGCTGATACGAATTACTATCCGTCTATCCGCAAATACAAGGGAGACTGTCTTTATTTAATTGAAGATAACGGGAAACGATTATGCGCCATTCATCGCTACGCTCTTGAGCGGAAGCTCGATCCGGCCAAGCTTAAACCGTTTAGCTGCTCCCTCTTTCCATTGGAGATTATCGAATCCGACCTCGGCCTGCTTGTTACCGCCCTGACAAGCGAAACGGAGCGGTTCAGCCGCTGGGGGGATTATTATCGCCACCGCTATTCATGCGTCAATCCGAAACGACGGCCAAAAAATACGCCTGATGAGTATTTTGCCAAAACAGGCTATGTTCCGGCCTGGATGTGGGCACGCGACCTGCTTGCTTCTTATTGGGGTGAAAATACGGTGGCTGACATGGAAGTACTGCTCGGTCTTTCCAAATAACCCCTGGTTTTCCTTCTAATTTTCCACTATGGAAGGTATAATAAGTAGTAAGTACATATCCAGAAAGGATGTTCAAAAAATGAAATGGCAAGACGATTCAACCCAGCTTCTTGATGAACTCATGAAACCGCTGCCGGTTTTTGTACGCCCGATGGCGAAAAAATCGATTAAAAACAAGGTAGAACAAGTGGCCCAGGAAGCGGGTGCAGAAGAAGTAAACCAGGATCATGTCGTACGCGGATACATCATCGCCGCCCCTGACAAAGAACGGGCAGTAACAGCCTTAGAAGCCAGCAAAATCGATTTAGCTCCATATGCTGATTTATTAAAATAAAAGGAACACATAAAAAACGGGTGAAGAACAAAACGTTCCACCCGCTTTTTTTTTGCGTCGTTTTATGATTTGGTATGCAGCACATGAGACAACAGCGCGCGCGGGGTCTGTGTACGGTGCAGCGTATATTTCACCCATAACGTATTCATTAGGAAAAGCGTCGCTGCCATAAAGAAGAGGCCATGCAGGCCAATCGCGCCGCTCAACGCGCCTCCTGCTATCGGCCCGAGCAGATTCCCCAGATTCATCGCGCTCGTACTGTACGCGAACGTCTGGCTCTCCATTCCTTCCGGCGCATGCTTGCGAATCAGATTGTTAACCGAGGGAATCAGTCCCCCGATGCACATGCCAAGCAGAAAACGCAGCACCATCAGCGGCCATACCGAATGCACAAGCCCCTGCGGAACGAAGAATACAACCATTCCTATAAGACAGATTAGCAGTACGTACTGAGAACCGATTTTATCGCCCCATTTGCCAAGCAGCGGCGAGAATAGTATGGTCGAGATACCGGACACCGAGATAACCACACCGACCATCAGTGACATGAACGCCCCACCGCGCCATAGCTCCTGTACGTACGAAGACATGAACGGATTCGTACTCATCATCGCAAACTGGATAAGAAATCCGGTCAAAAACAAACCGGGCAGCGGAGACGTATGGAGGATTTTACGAAACCCGGTTTCTTTGTTCAAAGCCAGCTCCGCTTTCGGCTTCGGCTGCGGTTTATTAATTTCACGAACAAACAGCAGCACAAGCATTGCCGCCCCAAACAGCAGCAGCCCGGTCACCCGGAAAATATTCCGAAATGTAACCCATTCCGCCAGCAGTCCGCCGAGGAGCGGCCCCAGAATCGTACCCGCCACAGCACCGGACTGGAGGAATCCAAGCGCATAGCCGGTCTTCTCCTTTGGCGTATTGGTCGATACAAGCGCCACCGCCGCCGGAACGAATCCGGAAATCAATCCGTTTAAGAGACGCAATCCGAGCAATTGTACCGGGGATGCAACGAACCCCATACACAATGTTATGATTGACATGCCGATACCGGAGCGAAGCAGCATGACTTTACGACCCGTCTTGTCTGACAGCTTTCCCCAGAGAGGCGCCACAAGAAACGCGGTCAGGAAGTTCGCCGCGAAAATCCATCCGGTCCACCGCTGTGCCAGCACAGGATCGCTCACTCCTAAATCATGCTGCAGGAAAAGCGGCAGAAACGGAATGATTAAGTTCATTGCCGCCAATACCATAAACTGTGCAAACCACAATATATATAAATTTCGCTTCCATATTTCCATGGACGCTCAACTTCCTTTCTTTAACTTTCAGTACAAACAAAACAAAAAGCCCTGGCACAATCGAATGCACAAGGGACAGATTACGAATCAAAATCGGATAAATTCTACTATATCACCGCTCTTTATGTTTACAACTTCATATTATACGCCACTTACTATAAAAAGTACAGAGACTAAAAAAAGAAAAAATCGTGCTAAAAACTCAGAAAACCACCATGAGCCGCAACCCCGGCATGAAAATCGTAGGAAGGGCGGGTGACTTTTGGGGTACGAAGGAAAAGAGGATGCTGTGCGCATCCTCTTTCATGTTATATTAGATCCATTATTTAATCTCTTTCAGCGTCGGCTTCTTATCATCATCGTCGTCCATCGTCAACTCGCGCGTGGAGTTCTTGAACTCTTTCAAGGTTTGTCCGAAAGCACGTCCGATTTCAGGCAGCTTCTTCGGTCCAAATACGATAAGCGCAATCACAAGAATCAAAATAAGACCAGGAAATCCGATGTTTGAAAACATAAGAGTTCTCTCCTTTGTAGGCGTTCATAAGCCTATTATAAACGAAATTTGGAAAAAAACCATCAAATACAAAAATTCAATTGTCACAAATTCTTGAACCCTCTTATTACTATTTCTTTCTTAGCGTCAACATATACCACTCCGGTCGGCATAAAAACCGGATTGGTAAAATCGTGGTACCGATCCCGCGCGAGGTATGGATGAGCATTTCGCTATTCTCTACCCTTTGCAATCCGTCCGGATATTTGCGGGCATATGGCGGATATAATACACCGCCCACAAAGGGAAGACGAACCTGACCGCCATGACTGTGACCTGAGAGTTGAAGGGTTACCCCATATTCTTTCGCCCGATCCGCCAAATCAGGCTCGTGAATAAGCGCAATTACGCATTCACCTTTTCCGATACCGCTGAACGCCGCCTCCCAATCCGGGTCTCTCCAATAATCGTCAAGCCCCGCCACGATAAGCCGTTCATCCACAGTACGGTGCCGTATCGTAAGATTTCGGTTAACAAGCGGGATGAAGCCTGCATCCTGATGTGCTTTAATAATACGATCCGGATCGACATGTCCGCGCACGTCATGATTACCAAGTACCGCATATTTTCCATATGGGGCTTGCAGACGGCTCAGCACCTGCGCCGCTGCCACAAGCTCTTCCATTCCGTCATCCACCAGATCTCCTGTGAACACAATCATATCCGGCTTCGCACTGTTCACCTTCTGTACCAGCGATTCCAGGTCATCTGCCGCAAGTCCGTGACCGATGTGCAGATCAGAGAAGTGTGCGATGCGAAATCCATTAAATGCATCCGGCAATCCCGCTAACGGAACCGTAACATCCTGACGCCGCAGCATATGACGCTCAATAAAAAAAGCGTCCAACCCCGCAAGCAGCATCAATCCCCCGATTCCCGCCACAAGCCGCCTAAGGAAGCTTCGTCGGTTCATTCTCTTTTCTACTTCCACACATCTTTCCCCTTTCCGCTCGCACTTCCCTGAAAAATACGCTACTATAGGAAGGAGTTATCCGCAAGAGAAAATAGAAGAAAATGGAGGTTGTTCTATGAACCATGAACAAATTCGACATTTACTAAATAAAGCACGGCATGCTATTTTTCTCGGCGAATCGTTACAAGAGGGAGAAACTCCAAAAACACAGGAAGAATATCTGGAGCTTTATGAAGCGAGGGTCGAGCGCGACCCTCTGCATGAGGTGTCATTGCTGCGGGAAGCTATAGGTCCACTCCTTCCAATTTATCAAAAGAAATGGCGTAACGATAACAGAGCTGCCGAGATGATGACCGGGAATTCACTTCCCGAACCAAAAGATGACGAAGGATGGATAATGGAAGTGTACGATGAAATTATGAATACGGACACAGAAACAGAATGGGACCAATTTGTCACACGATTTACCGACTAATTCCGGTATAATTAATGAAAAAAACGGGAGGTCCCTGGCAAAATGAACCTTCGCACAAAGAAAGTGTTCTTCACCGCTTTTATATTCCTTTTACTGCTCGCATCCGGCCTTAGCGGCTGCTCTTCCAATGAAGAAGCGGCACATGACGATGGGCATGCGGCCCATCAAGAGCAGCTACCGGGTGGTGACATTATTGAAACAACCTCCGGCCCCGATCAGCTTCCCTCATTCCTTAAAGGATTTGATCCACAGATTGCAAAAGTATATCAGGCGGTAGGCCACAACCATAGCGTGGTCGAGCATATGGCCTGCTACTGCGGCTGCGGCGAGAGCGTTGGTCACAAAAGCAACCGTGACTGCTTCATTCGTGAAGTGAAGCCGGACGGGCAAATCGTCTGGAATTCGCACGGCACAACCTGCGCCAACTGCTTAAACATTGCCGCAGAGTCCATCACCATGAAACAGGAAGGGAAAAGTCTGCTCGAAATTCGCAAACATATCGATAACAAATATAAAGAAGGATTCGCGAAACCGACGCCGACTCCAGTGCCGCAATCATAAACCAATTCAAAACCCCAGAGCCATGAGCTCCGGGGTTTTTGCACCTTTATTTCTTGTTATATTTCTTGCCTTGCCATGTATCTCTACGCTTCAACTCCGCATCAATCGCATTCAACACTTCCCACTTCTTCCGGCTCCACATCGGTCCGATGAGCAAATCAGGCGGTCCGTCACCGGTCAGACGGTGCACAATCATGTCAGGCGGCAGAATTTCCAGCGCATCTACGATGAGCCGAACATATTGATCTTTCTCCAGGAACTGCAAAAGACCCGCTTCATACTGCTTCACCATCGGCGTCTTACGGAGAAGATGGAGCAGATGAATTTTAATTCCCTGCACATCCATATCAGCTACCGCACGTGTCGTTTCCATCATCATCTCTTCTGTTTCACCCGGCAGACCGAAAATAATATGCGAGCATACCCGAATGCCATGCCTGCGCAACTTCTCTACGCCTTCATAATAGCATGCCGTATCGTGCGCACGGTTAATCAGTTGTGAGGTCGATTCATGAATCGTCTGTAAACCAAGTTCTACCCAAAGGTATGTCTTCTTATTTAATTCAGCCAGCAACTCGACCACATCGTCCGGCAGACAGTCAGGCCGGGTCGCGATGGACAGCCCAACCACGTCTTCCTGCTTAAGAATAACTTCATAATAGTCACGCAGTACATCCACCGGCGCGTACGTATTGCTGTATGCCTGGAAATAGCCGATGTATTTTGCGTTTGGCCATTTTTGGTGCTGCCGTCCTTTTACCTCATTAAACTGCGTGACTAAATCATCGCGCCGCCAGCCGGCAAAATCGCCCGATCCGCGCGCACTGCAAAACGTGCAGCCTCCCGTCGCAATCGTACCGTCCCGGTTCGGACAGGTAAACCCCGCATCAAGCATGACCTTGAACACTTTCTCACCGAACTGCTGGCGCAGATGATAGTTCCATGTATGATATCGTTTATCGCCCCATAATAGTGGAGCGGTTGTGTGTTGTACTTCATTCATTATCTGTCAACCCTCCATGCGTTCAGTATAGCTTACTTCAGCGTATCCGCAAATAAGGCCAAGATACCGGCAGCGATAAGAGGACCGACCGGTACACCACGAAAGAGCGCCACTCCAAGAATCGTACCGATTAGTAAGCCCGTCACGATATGAGGCTGCGCCGTCAGCAGTCCGGCTCCCCGTCCACCCAGATACGCAACACCAAGACCAACGAAGATAGCCGCAATCCCCAATCCGCTCTTCAGCGTATCAAGCAGATTGAGCGCCGTAATCTTGCCAAGCGCAATGGGAGCAAGTACGCCCATCGTCAAAACAGCGATACCGATTTTCAACCCATACTGATTGGTCCAGTTCAGCGGCTGCTCGCTCGGCAGAAACCGGAGAATCATAAGCCCGGCCGCTGCAATCCAGACCGCCGCATTTTTTGACATGAGCCCCAGCACAATAATAACTGCCAGAATAATAATCGCATCCATGTTTTTCTCTCCTTCCCAAGCGAAAAAGGACGGCATCCGCTTTATAAAATGGGAACACGTCCTTTTCGTGTTTCTTGTTTTCTTTATCGTTTACAAATCCGCTGCATAATCATTCCATAAGTATACTCCTTTTACTTATAAATATATAGAAAAAATTTATGCTAATTTATATATAAACATTTGAAACCTTTTTGTTCCTTCTCCCGTATGCTATATAGTGAACCCCCCAGGTTATACACTCTAACCTCCTTGCCTTCCGGTTTTAGCCGGGAGGTCTTTTTTTATGAAAATCATGAGGAAAGAAGGGGAGGAAAGAGGAAAGAAGATCCAGGGTAGAAAAAGGCGTTCGCCTTTTTCCCCATTGAAATCACCTCCTCGTTCTCTTCTCTCTTTTCCTTCGTACCGCAAAAGCAAGCCGCCCTTCTTATGATTTTCATGTCGGGGTTGCGGCTGAAAAGCCATGAGGGTTTTATTTCTATAACCTCTTGCGGTAGACGGGCAAAAAGCATTATGATGAAAACGTTGCGCCGTTTAATAATTCGAAAGGTGCATGATATAATGAACCTGCACGCAACGCCCCGCGAATGCGGGGAATTTGAAAGGAGCTTTCATACTTTATGAGTTTACGCAACGATTTGCGCAACATTGCAATTATCGCTCACGTTGACCACGGGAAGACAACACTGGTCGACAAAATGCTGATTCAGGCCGGAACCTTCCGCGCGAATGAGCAAGTACAGGAACGGATGATGGATTCAAACGATTTAGAAAGAGAACGCGGTATTACCATTCTCGCGAAAAATACGGCGGTAAAATACAAGGACATTACAATTAACATCATGGATACGCCGGGTCACGCCGATTTCGGCGGTGAAGTTGAACGCATCATGAAGATGGTGGACGGCGTGCTGCTCGTCGTAGACGCCTTCGAAGGCTGCATGCCGCAAACACGCTTCGTACTAAAAAAAGCGCTTGAACAAAAAGTAACGCCGATTCTCGTCATCAACAAAATCGACCGTGAGAACGCTCGTCCTGCGGAAGTGGTAGATGAAGTATACGATTTGTTTATCGATCTGGACGCGACGGAAGAACAGCTTGACTTCCCGGTTATCTATGCTTCCGGCATCAACGGTACGGCAAGCACGGACCCGGATAAGCAGGACGACGACCTGAAAGCCCTGTTCGATACGATCGTCGAACACATCCCGGGCCCGGGCGGCGATTTTGAAGCACCACTGCAACTCCAGGTAACGATGCTTGATTATAACGAATATCTCGGCCGTATCGGTATCGGCCGTATCCACCGCGGCACCATCCGCCGCGGCGAAACCGTAGCCCAGATTAAGCGTGACGGCTCCATCAAGCAAGTACGGGTAAATAAACTGTTCGGCTTCAGCGGCTTGAAACGCATCGAAATCGAGGAAGCAAAATCCGGCGATATCGTCGCGATTGCAGGTGTAGAAGATATCAATGTCAGCGATACGATTGCAGATACGGAAACACCGGAAGCCCTGCCGCCGTTGACGATTGACGAGCCGACGCTGCAGATGTCATTCCTGGTCAATAACAGCCCGTTTGCCGGCCGCGAAGGCAAGCACGTA
>Ga0310821_100196_pt1 | contig 46336 bp, 47 predicted proteins | sample P4_ome_FD_201300 | JGI IMG/M metagenome (GOLD analysis project Ga0310821, IMG submission 201300) | Sorghum-adapted microbial communities from Joint BioEnergy Institute, Emeryville, California, United States - P4_Day56_Rep1 | ecosystem: Engineered > Bioreactor > SSF (Solid state fermentation) >...
CGGCGCCGATAACCCCACCGATTGAAATCATCGTTACGTGTCTTGTTTTTAAATCCTTGTGCAGTTCTTGTTGTTGATTAGCCAAAATCCCACCCCTTTAAAATAAACATAGTAAAGTCAACTGAAAATACTGCTAAAAAAACAGATTTAATAAAAAATTTAGAATTTACAGTATAAATTTAGTCTGCAAAAAACAAGAGCAAAAGTCGAAGCCTGGTGAATGAAAAAGCCGTGGCGATGGAGTAAAGCAAGATAGAGTCAGATCTCCACCGCCGGCTCCTCATCCTGTCTCGCTTTTGCCCTGTACAAGAAGTGATGCTTTGATGTTGAAAGGATACAATGTCAGGACAAAGCGTGATGCGTTTTTAACTTGGAGATTTCTGAATATACAGCAAATACTGATTATGAAGATCACGAAGCGCAGCCACCAGCGCATTCTGGGCTTTTCCTTGGTAATAGTCCGCAATCCGCCGGCTAAGCTCGTCGATTCCGTCCTGCAGACTGCATCCGCGCAACAGTTGGCCGATAAAATCCCGGCCATGATCTGTAGCAAGCGTACAGGAAGCTTCGAGAATCACATGATATTTTGCGTCCGCTTCCACCGTAATCGTAAGCGTATCAAAAATGCTGCGCGCCGCCATTCCCTGCGGCAGGCGGGCGTGACCCGCAATAAAATACGTTTTGCCTGTAAACATCCCTGCAACACCACTTTCCAGGAGAAATTTATTTCTCCTGATCATACCTTTCCATTTTGCGTACTGTCAATTTCCGCCGCAAAAGGTGGTTTACATCCGATCCATATAGACCGTTTTTATCTGCGTATAAAATTCAATTGCAGTTTTGCCTTGCTCACGGGAGCCGGTACTGGAATTCTTGCAGCCACCGAACGGTACCTGCGGCTCAGCTCCTGCCGTTTCCGAGTTCACGTGTACAATCCCCGCATCCATATCATCTACGAAACGCTGGGCCAGTGTGAAATTGTTCGTGCAAATGGCCGCGCTCAAACCGTATTCCGTGTCATTCGCCATCTCAACCGCTTCTTCGTAGCTTCTCACCTTAAACAGCGCGATAACCGGCCCGAAAATTTCCTCGCGTGCAATTCTGGCATCGACCGGTACATTCTCAAATACGGTCGGCTGCACGTAGAAGCCGTTTGCCAGTTCTTCATCCGCAGGCGCCTCTCCGCCGCACAGCAGCGTCGCCTCTTTCTTACCGGCCTCAATCATTGCCATTACGCTGTCACGCTGTGTTTTAGAAACGGTCGGTCCCATGAATGTGTTGTCGTCCAGCGGATTGCCCACTTTTAATCCCTTTACGCGCTCCACAAGCCGATCGCGAAACGCCTCATAAATGCCCGCTTCAACAATGACGCGGCTTGTCGCCGTACACTTCTGACCCGTAGAACGGAACGCACCGTTAACGGCAATCTCTACCGCTTTGTTTACATCTGCGTCCGCAAGTACAATCAGCGGGTTCTTACCGCCCATCTCAAGCTGTACCTTCTTGCCCTTGGCGGTCGCACGATCCTGGATTTGCAAACCTACCTGGTTGGATCCGGTGAATGAAATGGCCTTAATGTCCGGGTGTTCAACAATCTCCGCGCCTACGACAGATCCGCGTCCGAACACACAGTTAATCACACCGGCCGGGATGCCCGCTTCATCAAACGCCTTCATAACGTGGTAGACTGATTTTGGAGTAATGTCCGCCGGCTTAATGACAACGGTATTGCCGTAAATAAGAGCCGGAGCCATTTTCCACACCGGAATGGCAATCGGGAAGTTCCACGGTGTAATCAAACCGATCGGTCCAACCGGTACACGTGTGGTGTACAGGAACGTCTCGGGATTTGCGGAAGGGATAACATCTCCCACAGGTTGGCGAGCTTCCGCTGCGTAATACTCAAGGATGCTAATCGCACGCTGTGTCTCCCCGATACCTTCGGCCAGCGTTTTTCCCTCTTCCAGTGTCAGGTCACGGCCTATTTCCTGGAAATTCGCTTTTAAAATATCTGCCGCTTTCTGCAGATAGAAGGCACGCTGCTGGAAAGAGAGCTTTTTCCAGACAGGGAATGCTTTCTTTGCTGCAGCGATCGCTTCGTGTACGTCTTCCGCCGCGCTTATAGGGAATTCGTCCAACACTTCTTCCTGGTTATGAGGATTCTGATTTTCACTGTATTCTCCGGTTGAAGGCTCTTTCCATTGTCCGTTGATATAGTTGTTGTAACGCATGGCTCTCTCCCACCTATAGAATTTATTTAGATGCTGTCGCAATCGCTTGCTCTAGAATGTCCAGACCTTTCTCCAACTGTTCATCCGTAATAACAAGCGGCGGAAGGAAGCGGAGAACATTGCCGAAAATGCCGGCGCTTAAACCGAGCAGTCCGTTGTTCCAGCATTCGCTGACCACTTTGGCGGTCGCTTCTTTCGCCGGCTCTTTCGTCGCGCGGTCTGTAACAAGCTCCATTGCTACCATCGCGCCGAGCCCGCGTACATCGCCAATGATGTCGTATTTGTCCTGCCAGCTGCGGAATGCGTCCATCATACGGCCTCCGATAATCTGTGCACGCTCCACAAGATTTTCTTCTTCAATCACATCAAGCACGGCAAGGCCTGCGGCACATGCGACAGGGCTTCCTGAGAACGTACCGCCCAATTGGCCGGGTCCGGGAACGTCCATCAATTCCGCACGGCCTGTAATTGCGCTCAACGGCATACCTGCGGCAATCGATTTGGACAGTGTCGTAATATCAGCGGCTACGCCGTAATTTTCCATTGCAAACAGTTTGCCTGTACGCGCAAAGCCGGTCTGGATTTCATCGGCAATCATGATAATGCCGTATTTGTCGCATATGCGGCGAACGCCTTGCACGAAGTTTGCGGACGGAACAATAAAGCCGCCTTCGCCCTGTACCGGCTCCATAATAATGGCTGCTACGTTATCCGGCGCCACTTCGCCTAAGAAGAACTGTTCAAAATGATTCAAGATTTGCTCATCCACTTCTTCCGGCAGCATGCCCTGCGGCGCGCGGTAATAATAAGGATACGGAAGTTTATATGTTTCCGGAGCAAACGGGCCGAAGCCGTGTTTGTACGGATTTACTTTGCTTGTCAACGACATGGTCATCAGCGTACGGCCGTGGTAAGCGCGTTCGAAAGACACAACGGCGCTGCGTCCGGTTGCTTTGCGCGCAATCTTCACCGCGTTTTCTACCGCTTCCGCCCCACTGTTGGCGAACATCGTTTTCTTTTTAAAGTCGCCAGGGGTTTTCTCGTTTAATTTCTCTGCAAGTTCAATATAGCTTTCATATGGCATTACATGGAAACAACTATGAATGGAGGACGCCGCCTGCTCTTGAATGGCCTGTACCACTTTCGGGTGGCAGTGTCCCACGTTCTGCATGCCAATGCCACCGGCAAAGTCAATTAATTCATTGCCGTCCACATCTGTAATGGTAGCGCCTTGCGCGGAACCTACATATAACGGTGTTACATGATACGGCCCTACTGCAACTGCATCCTGGCGGCGCGCATGGAGCTGCGCCGATTTTTGACCTGGCATGGTTTTCATATCTGTTGTCATATTGTCTCTCCCTTTCCTGCTCCCAAATATTTGTTTAACTTGCGTACTACCGTAGACTGATTGACCTTTAATACTTCAGCGCAGCGATACGTATTTTCATACTTATCGTACGCCATCGTGAGGAGCTGCTTTTCTACTTCTTCTACCGCCTGCTTAAGCGGGCAAAGTCCTTTGATTTTAATTGTCGGCGCAGCACGGTAACCTTCGCTGTCTCTTGCAATGTTCACGGGAAGGTGATGGGGAAGAACCTCGCTCCCTTCACTGGTAACAATCAAGCGTTCCACCATGTTCTCCAATTCGCGCACATTGCCCGGCCAGTCGTATGAAGTCAATAATTCGATGGTGTCTTCATGGAATGTCTTTACAAGTCCGTATTTCTTCGCAAAACGCGCCACGAAATGCTGGATAAGAGCCGGAATTTCCTCTTTACGCCGCCGTAGGGGGGGGACGGAAATCGGAATGACATGCAGCCGGTAGAACAAATCTTCGCGGAAACGCCCTTCCGCAATTAACTTCCGCAAATCCTGGTTCGTGGCGGCAATAATCCGGGTGTTTACGGTCAGTAGCTGGTTGCCTCCCAGCCTGCGGAACGTATTGTCCTGCAGAAACTGCAACAGCTTGACCTGCACATTTACCGGTATTTCCCCGATTTCGTCTAAGAACACCGTCCCTCCGTCCGCAATCTCAAGCACACCTTTCTTTGCGGTGTTCGCGCCCGTAAATGCCCCTTTCTCATAACCGAACAATTCGGACTCAATCAGCGTTTCCGGAATCGCACCACAGTTGATGTGCACGAAATTCTTGTCGTGACGGTGACTTGCCCGGTGCAGCCGCTGGGCGATCATGCCTTTCCCGACTCCGGACTCCCCGATAATCAGCACGGTAGAGTCTACATGGGCTACCCGCTCGGCCAATTGGTAAATCTGCTGCATTTCCGGAGACAGCACGACCATGTCGGCCTGCGTTTCTCCTTTGTTCTGCTTAAGCTTCTCAAGCTCGATCCGGTATGCGTCCAGCAGGCTTTCCGTCGTCTCCAGACGCTGGCGCAGCATTTCCACTTCCTCATACTCGCGCGAGTTAAAAATAATGCGGTGAATGCTCCCATCCGGGTTAAATACCGGGTTGCCGATAACATACAGTTTTTTGCCATTCGCAGTGACCTGTACACCAGACACTTTGGTACGCTTCTCGATGATCTCAGGCGTTAGACTCGGCGTAAAACCGCCTTCCTCGGCCAAATCCGTAGTCTTCATGCCAAGAAGCTCTTCCATCTTCTTTCCATACAACTGCTCGCTTTTCGGTCCGGCACGCAGAATGCGCCCCTCTCCATCTGTAACGAGGATTTCGTCAAACGACGTATCAAAAATGTTTTCCAGCTCAAAATACTGGTCATCGCGCCTAAGGACAAGAAAATCGGCTGTGTGAATACCACCTTCTTCATACCGCTTCCATTCTCCGCGCAGCGAGAGAGAAGGCATTCGAATCTGCGTCTCCCAGTAATCCTGTCCGATACGGCAGAACGATTCATAGGAAGAAAAAACAAGAGGCAGGACGTCAGCCAGGTGTTTCCGTACAACATCATTTTCTTTGAATAAAAACCAATTCTCCATTTCGCCCTGCCAACCTGTGACAAACCCGTCCGGTGAAAGGATGAGCAAACCATATGGCATCTGGCGGACTAATTTATCAATATTCGGCACTACATAAGCTTCCAATATTTTCACCCGCTTTTCCGCCCTCCTCTCCTATCTTCCTCACCTTTTAACATAGCAACTATCATGCCAAAATTAAAAACTTGATTTATAAGGAATTTTAAGAGAAGGACATGAATTTTTAATGCAATTTTGCATTCAAATTTATTGTAATATACTGAATAATTCTAATCAAAGCATTAATTTTAACTTTGTTGGTTTTAAATGCTATATCGCATTATTTAAATGCAAATTTGCATCAAAAACGCAACGTAAAGGAGAAAAATACAAAAAGCCTCCATGTAAAACGGAGACTTCATTAGCATCATATTACATTGTTTTTTGTTTGGAACGTGTAAAGCCTTGAAAAGCGAACAATACGACCGTACCGATAATGAGTAGAGTGGAAGCGGCCGCAATGGTCGGGTCAACCTGGGTCCGCATGTTTTCCCACATAACAATCGGAAGAGTCTTTGTCTGCGCTCCCGCAATGAAAATGGAAACAACGACTTCATCGAGCGATGTAATAAATGCGAAAAGCGCGCTGGCAATCACCGCTGAGCGAATCAGGGGCAGCGTGATTTTGAAAAATACGCCGATCGGTGTTGAACCAAGACTCAATGCCGCCAATTCCAGATTGCGGTCTATGCCTTTCAGGCTTGCCGATACCGTCACGAATACGATTGGAAGCGCAAGAATGGAGTGCGCCAATACCAGCCCTGGAATCGTATTGGTCAGTTTATACATGGAAAACGTATGGTACATGGCAATCCCGACAACAATAACGGGAATAACCATCGGGGCTACGATAAGGTTGGTAAAAATTTTCTTCCCCGGAAACTTCAATCGATGCACCGCAAGCGAAGCCATCGTGCCGATAACCGTAGCCACAATTGCGGTGAGCAGCGCGGTAATCACGCTGCGCCATAATCCGTCCATCCACTGGGAATTATCAAAAAACGCTTCATACCATTTCACCGAATAGCCCGGCGGCGGAAACGTAAATGTTATTTGCGAGCTGAATGACAGAGGAATCAGTACGAGAATAGGAGCGATAATGATAAAAAGAATAAGGACAACGTAAATGCGCAGCCACATGTTATTTCTCTCCTTTCAGCAGAGGAGACAGGCGGGATACCCAGGCCGCCAACCCTAGAAGCAAGAACGTCGCCAGAAGAAGTACAAGAGAAATGGCAGAAGCCATGCTCCAGTTCAGCGTTGTCTGTATGTTCTCTTGAATCAATTTGGAAATCATCATATTCCCCTGTCCACCTAACAGTGCCGGCGTGATAAAGTAGCCAAGCCCGAGTACAAATACGATGAGGGAGCCTGACAATACGCCCGGCAAAGAAAGCGGAAAGAATACCTGAATGAACGCCTGCCAGGGGCGCGCTCCCATCCCCTGAGCCGCCTGCACAAGCCTGTGATCGATTCCTTCCATGACCGCATACAGGCTTAGCACCATATACGGAATCAGAATGTGCGTCATTCCAATAACAACTCCGGTCGTATTGTATAGAAGTTTTATCGGTTCCGATATGAGTCCCAGCGAAATCAACATTTTGTTAATCACACCTTGATCCTGGAGAATGACCGTCCAGGTAAACGTACGCACCAACAGGCTAATCCATAACGTAATCATAACAAGCGACATGACAACCTTCTTCCACCGCTGTGATTCCATTACAACCAGCAAATATGCGATCGGATATGAAATAAGAAGGGTTGCCACCGTTACGATACATGCAGTCTTTAGTGTTACGCCCAGCACTTTTAGATACAGCGGTTCGGTAAATACCTGTCGAATATACTCCAGCGTAAAACCATTTTCATCATAAACGCTAAGCTTTAGGACACTTATCATCGAATAGTAGAGTAAAAGCACCGTATATGCGAGAGGAATTAACAAAAGAAGCCATTTCAATCCCGGAATTCCGACCAAACGGTGCAGAGGAGGTGCCAGGGAAGGCACCGGTACCTCTGTCTTTAGTTTTGTAGTCATCTCTTCACGCCTCCTTCAACCTGGCACTGTCTGTCTATTCAAGCATGAATTTGTTGAAACGCTCGTTAATCTTGTCGTAGTTATCCACCCACCAGCGATTATCGATAAAGATTTGCGACTTTACGCGTTCCGGCGTTTGGCCAATGCGCTTCTTCACGTCATCTGATAGCTTTTCCAGCGCCTTTTTATTGGTCGGTGCGTAGTCAATGGCATTGGAGTAGGCGGCCTGCGCTTCAGGGGAAATCGCATAAGCAATAAATTTCTGTGCCAGATCTTTGTGCGGCGCACCTTTCGGAATAACCCAGGATGTAGCCATACCAAGCGACTGGCTAAATTCGTTGTCAACCGGTGAGCCTTGCGCTTTGGCAGCAGAAACGCGACCGTTCCATGCAGAAGCGAGTACCACTTCTTTCGTGCCGAGCAGCTGCGGCGGCTGGGCGCCTGCTTCCCACCAGACTTTCACGTCTTTCTTAATCTTTTCAAGGCTTTTGAATGCGCGGTCCACATCGAGCGGATACAGCTTATCCGGTGCTACGCCATCAGCCAACAGGGCTGCTTCCAGCGTACCTACCGGATTTTTGTATAGCGAACGAGGTCCGGGGAATTTGGCCGTATCCCAGAATTCTGCCCAGTTTTTCGGCTGGCTGCCCGGTTTAAACGCCTCTGTATTGTATGCAATATTGGTGAAATACACTTGCAATCCTATAGAGTAATCCGTTACAAGGTTCGAATAGATATCGTCTTTTTTGATGATGTTATAATCGAGCTTTTCAAGCAGACCTTCTTTTTCAAGACGGAGTGCAACGTCCGTGTCGCTGTTCACGACGTCCCATTCGACGCTGCCGCTCTGCACCATGGCTTTCAGTTTACCTACATCTGTCGGGGACACGACGGTAATTTTCACATTGTTAGCTTTCTCGAACGGCTCGTATATGGTTTTTTTGGCCGCTTCTGAAGATGCTCCGCCCCAGTCTACGACCACCAGCTCCTGTGCTTTTTTGCCCTCCGGTGCAGAAGCCGCTTTGTCTGTGCTTGTTCCGCCACCGCAGGCAGTCATCGTTACGCTAAGCGCGAGAGTAAGCAATCCTGCAAATAATCTTCTCTTCTTTTTCTTCATGGTTCCCATCCCCCTTTTTGTGTTAGCTGGCGTCCGCTTCGTACGGAATTGTAATCATATCTGCTCTGCTCCATCCCAGCAGAATTTCCTGGCCGATTGCAAGCTGGGCCGCATTTGCCACCGGTACTCGAACCGTCATCTCCTGGTCAAACGCCGTTTTGGCTTTTAGCTTAATGGACTCTCCCAGATAAATTTTTTCCTGTACTTGAACCAGAAGTGTGTTCTCAAATTCACCGGACTCGCGGGCCAGATGAATGTTCTCCGGACGCAGTGCGATAAATACTTTCTCCTGTTCCGGCTTCGTCCCATGCGCATAAAATACGACAGAGGTATCGTCTAATAGCCGTACGGCCGAACTATCTCTGTCTCTTTTTGTCACCTCACCTCCCAACAAATTGATCTCGCCGATAAACTCGGCTACAAAGCGGTTGCACGGCAGTTGATACAGTTCTTCAGGCGATGAAACTTGCTCGATGCGTCCTTGATTCATAACGCAGATTCGATCGGACATAGTCAATGCCTCTTCCTGGTCATGCGTCACGCTAATCGTGGTAATCCCAATCTTCTCCTGAATATGCTTAATTTCAAGCTGCATGCGCTCTCGTAGATTTTTATCGAGCGCTCCCAACGGCTCGTCCAACAGCAAAAGCGGCGGGTTAAAAACAATCGCCCGGGCAATCGCGACACGCTGCTGCTGCCCCCCGCTGAGCTGCTTCGGGTATCGGCTCCCCAAATGCTCCATATGAACCATGTCCAGTACCCGTTGAACTCGCTCGCGAATTTCATGTTTTGGTACTTTGCGCAGTGTAAGTGGATACGCAATATTTTCGGCTACTGTCATATGCGGGAAAAGGGCATAATTTTGAAACACCATCCCAATGTCCCGTTCGTACGGTTTCTTCTTTGTAATGTCCTGATCGTTCAAATAAATCGCTCCGCTGCTGACTTCTTCAAAACCGGCAATGAGTTTAAGCAACGATGTTTTTCCTGATCCGGAAGGCCCCAGAATGGTAAGAAATTCACCCTTTCTGACATCCAGACTTATGCTGTCGACCGCTTTGAAACTTCCATAATACTTGGTCGCCTTCCGAATCGATAAGTCCATCCCTTTTGCCATCCACGTTCCTCCTGCCTGAAACAATACGTTTTATTTTAAACTTCAAAATATTGTATAGCAAATATTGTACCAATTTTAAAAATGTATAAAAATCAGATAAGTCAAAACGGTGTAATGCATACATGCATCAAAAAGAGAAACAAAAATTGTATGATAAATGATTTAGTTAAGTTTTTGTTGAATAATCTATTTAATGCATTTTAGAATCAACAAATGCATTTTAGCATTAAACATAAACAGTCTTATAATGAGCAACCTCCTATATTTATCCTGTAAACAAATAATGATAGAATAGAAAGAAAACGGAAAGGATGATACGATGTCACACGATCCAACCTGCATCTTTTGCAAAATTATTCAAGGAGAAGTTCCTTCCGCCAAAGTATATGAAAATGAGCATGTGGTAGCATTTCTAGACATCAGTCAGGTTACTAAAGGGCATACGCTCGTTGTGCCTAAGATTCACCGGCAAGATATCTTCGAGCTAACGCCTGAAGTCGCATCCAACCTGTTCGCCTGCGTACCCCAAATTGCCAACGCGATTAAAAAACAGTTCAACGCAGAAGGAGTAAACCTGCTGAATAACAACGGCAAAGTCGCCGGACAAACCGTTTTCCATTACCATATGCATATTCTGCCGCGCTACGGCAAAGAAGACGGATTCCATCCGGTGTTTCAAGAGCATAACGATCAATACACGCCGAGCGACTTGCAGGAAATCGCCGCGCATATTGCTGCCGGCATTGAATCGTAACATCTTCTTACATAAAAAGGCGGAACCCTGCGGCTCCGCCTTTTTATGTGAAAATCGTGAGGAAAGAAGGAGAGAAAGAGGAAATGAGATCCAAGGAAGAAAAAGGCCTTCGCCTTTTTCTACATTAAATTGTGCGGCTTAGCACACGCGGAACTACCCGGTCATTTTTTACAAGATCCTGATATGTTTCACGTTCCACCACGACTTCAGCCTCTCCGTCTTTAACGAATATGACGGCCGGACGGCGAATACGGTTATAATTGTTGGCCATGGAATAGCCGTATGCCCCGGTACAGGAAACAGCCAGAATATCACCCGGGTTCGCTTTCGGCAGCGCATAATCCCAGATAAGCATATCGCCGCTCTCGCAGCACTTGCCCGCAATCGATACCGTTTCCTCCGCCTCTTCCCCGGCCCGGTTAGCCAGCATAGCTTCATACTTTGCCTGGTACAACGCCGGGCGAATATTATCCGACATACCGCCGTCAATCGCGACATATTTGCGGATACCGGGGATGTCTTTGATCGAGCCTACTGTATACAGCGTCGTACCTGCATCCCCGACAATGCTTCGGCCCGGTTCAATCCAAATTTCCGGTAACGGATACGCTCTTGCTGTAAATTGGCGTCGCACTCCCTCTGTAATCACCTTTATATATTCGCCTACCGGCAGCGGATCATCCTCTTCTGTATATCGAATGCCAAAACCACCGCCGAGATTTAGCACTTCCACTTCGTATTTCGTCTCATCCCGCACCTGTTCAAGAAACGCGCTAAGCACTTCAATCGCACCGATAAATCCCGTTGTCTCGAAAATTTGCGAACCGATATGCGAATGGATGCCGAGCAGTTTATAAAAAGGTTTGTCGAGGGCCCGCTTAACCGCCTGCAGCGCTTGACCGCTCGCTACGCCGAACCCGAACTTCGAATCGTCCTGACCGGTAGAGATGTATTCGTGCGTATGGGCTTCAATTCCAGGAGTTAAGCGAAGCATAACCGGCACGACGCGGTCTTTTTTCTGTGCCAGGTCATGAAGCAACTCCAATTCAAAGAAGTTATCTACGACAAAACAGCCTATCCCCGCATCGAGTGCCATGGAAAGCTCTTCTTCCGTCTTATTGTTGCCATGGAAATGGATGCGCTCCGCTGGAAAACCAGCCTTAAGCGCGGTGTACAATTCGCCGCCGGACACGACGTCGAGCGACATATTCTCCTCCATTACCAGCTGGCACATTGCCATACACATAAATGCCTTGCTCGCATAGGCGACCTGAAACCGAAATCCGCTTGCTTCGAACGCTTTAACATAGGCGCGACATTTCTCCCGAATCAGCGCTTCGTCATATACGTACAGCGGTGTGCCGTACGTACGGACCAGCTCGGTCGTATCGCATCCTCCAATCTCCAAGTGTCCTCTCGCGTTTACTCTGCTCGTTCCGTGTAAAAACACTCCGCTTCCTCCTCGTTACGTACCCATTGAATATCTTATACAGTACCACATCATGCGAAAACATGACAACTACGCATTTTATTTCTTTCGCTAATTTCCTGGATGTTTTTGGAAATAACCACTTTTTTGCAGAATAAACTGGACAGCCGAAATCGTTACCGGGCAGCCGACACACGCTTCATCTTTTCCTTTCATTTTTCCTATATCGCCGATGCCCACAATAACGGGAATGTGCAGCATGTTCAGCACATCAACCGTATCCCCTATAATGTATGCTTCGCTTCCCGCCTCTACGAACCCATTTTTATTGACGGGACGCTTGACTTTACGTCCATACCGATCGATGCAAATGTCCGCCTTGACACCAAGGGCTCCTTTCGTTTTGGAAGCGACAGCGATAGCGCCCAGCACTTCGATGTCAGGATGTTTGGCTACGTAATACAGAGCTTCTTCCCCTTTTCCCATCCGCATATCCCCGTTGTCATCGAACATAACCAGCACCGGATCATGTTTGGCCCGCTTAATCAATGTTACGATTTGCGGGCCCGTCAACGGAGTCGGATTGCCGGACGAACGGGAGATGCAGCGGCCTCCGATGCGGCGTGCCACCTCCTCCACCGTATCGCGTGCCACGATATCTCCGTCCGTAATTATAATGATGCGGCGCTTCTTCTGTGTTTGCGGTTCCATTTCTTTACCCTCTCGGCTTGAAAATAAGGGAAGCAAAAAAACTAAAGACAATGGCGGCTGAAATACCGGCGCTCGGCACTTCGAAGATTCCGGCAATCAAGCCGATGACCCCGTTCTGCTCCGCTTCCTGCCACGCACCGTGATAGAGGGCATGTCCAAAACTTGTAATCGGCACCGTAGCACCGGCACCCGCAAATTCAATCAACGGATCGTACAGACCAAGCCCGTCCAAGATTGCTCCAGACGCTACAAGAATACTCATCACGTGAGCAGGAGTGAATTTCGCGAAATCCAGCAGCGCCTGACCGATCACACAGATTACGCCGCCGACAAGGAAGGCAATCGCCACCTGTCCCATTCCTCACACCTCCTCTACCGCTTCGAGTGCTACCGCATGCGCGATGCATGGAATGCTCTCTCCCTGCTGGTAGCTAACCGGGCTGAACAACGCACCTGTAGCACAGACTAACGCACGCTTAATGCTTCCTTCTCTCAGACGGTTCATAATGTAACTATAGGTAACGACAGCGCTCGAAGCACAGCCGCTCCCTCCTGAGAATACCTGCTGATCCGGGCTATAGATCATCAGACCGCAGTCGTTGTAGACTGGCGTCATCTCGAACGCCAGATCTTTCATTTCGTCTTTTAAAATCGCATAGCCGACTTTGCCCAGGTCTCCTGTCACAATCAAATCGTAATCCGAGGGCATGCGGTCCGTATCACGAAAGTGCGTAGAGAGCGTATCTACAGCCGCAGGCGCCATGGCGCTTCCCATATCGAACGGATCTTTAATTCCCATGTCCACTACTTTGCCTATAGTGGCATGCGTAATGCGCGGCCCGGCGCCGCCGCGTCCGACCACCGCAGCGCCCGCCCCCGTCACCGTCCATTGGGCATACTCCGGCTTCTGTCCGCCGTATTCGGTCGGATAGCGGAATTGTTTCTCCGCCGTGCAGTTATGGCTGCTGCAAGTGGCGATTATGTACGATGCATAGCCGGCATCGATCAGCGCCGCGCCAACGGAGAGAGTCTCCATCGATGTGGAGCAGGCACCGAACATACCGATAAGCGGAATATTGAGCTGGCTGGCCGTAAAATTAGACGAGATTGTTTGATTCAATAAATCTCCTGCCAGTACGATATCGATTTCGCTTTCCAGCAAATTGCTTTTTTTAATCGCGGTCTGTACCGCCTGATACATCATATACCGTTCCGCCTTCTCCCAGGACGCCTGTCCGGCGTACATGTCCGGGTGAATATGATCGAATTCTGCGGCCAGCGGCCCCTCTCCTTCAAGCGGACCGACAGCTACAGCGCTCCCCTGAATGCGAATGTCATGTAAAAACTTCCACGTTTGTCGTCCGCATTGATGCTGCGCTTTCATTCCGCTTCCCCCTTACACTTTGATAATGAGCCATTTAAGCAGTGACACGATGAGCGCAGCCACCACGCCATACACAATAACGCCACCCGCCAGCTTAAACATATTCCCGCCTACGCCCAGGACAAGTCCTTCCGCACGGTGCTCAATTGCAGCTGACGACATCGAATTGGCGAATCCCGTAACGGGAACAGCCGAGCCTGCACCGGCAAACTGCCCAAGTTTATCATAGATGCCCAGGCCCGTAAGCAGGATCGAAATAAAGATGAGTGTTGCTACCGTCGAATCGCCTGCCGTTTCTTTGGTAAAGTTAAAAAAGCCAATATAAAAATCAGATATAATCTGTCCGAATGCGCAGATAGCACCGCCGACGAGAAACGCTTTCGTCATATTCTTTAGATAGGGCGGTTTCGGCTTGTATTTGGCTGCACGCTCATTGTACGCTTTCTGCGCTTTGGCAAGCCGCTCTTGGTTGCGTGTCTTAACAGAAGAAGCCATAATCACTTCCCCTCCCTTTCTAAAATTATTTAAGAAAAATCAGCCAATGAAACAGGGAACCGACAATTTTGCCAAAGGCCAATGCCATAATAAAATGTTGAAGATACTCATATAACTGAATTCGCTTGGCAAGAATCGGAATTACATTCAGCACCTCGGTCAGCGCAGCGGCGAGAAACCCGACGAAGATTCCCATAAACGCGCCAGGAATGCCAAGCAGGACAGGCGAAAGGTTAAGCCCGGGAGAAAAAAAATCGAATACGGTAGAAAAAAACGCACCAAGAATGACCGCCCATTGATAATGAAGCAGATACTTATCCGTCTTCGTAATCTGAACAAACCGGGGAATTAAATCGAGCACTGTAATAAGTGCAACAATACCTCCACCCACGATAAATCCGCCGCTTAAGCCCACAAGAGCGAGAAATAGTTGGGTTATCATTTTTTCTTCGCTCCGGGAGCCTCATTCATAAGCACGTATTCGTCCACATTTTGCTGGTAAAGAAACATCTCAAGCTCTAATGGGCTGGGCTCGTCATTAAACCGTTTGCGGAACAGATGGTTAAAGAACAAAATCATGCCTGCACCGACGCCAAACGAGTATGGAATCTGAATGATGAATGGATGCATGTTTTTCTGTCCTGTGACCAGTTCATATATTCGCTGGTGCACTTCAAGCATGCTGACGTCCGTATGGAAATTCATAATGGCGAGTCCGGATCCGATGAAGAGCACAATCCAGACGAAAACGACCAATACAATATTGATGTTTCTCTGAGGCACCAGCACTTCAATTATCATATTTTCCGGTCCGATATTGTGGACCAATAGCTCGGGTTGAGTACGCTGCAGAGCGTCGATTACTTGAATAATATCAACGACATAGCGTTTTCCGTCTTCTTTGCAAAGGGTATGCAATACAGTATCCCGAATGGCTGCTTCGGAAGGGCTGTTCGTGACCATCTCTGCCACATGCCGGATGCGCACCGTCTCGCCCGGAGGCAGTTGAATTTTTCCTTTTAGCTTTACATACGCGTGAGTTGGGCCAGCCATACGCCATCCCTCCTTACAGTCCGTATTATTTGTAGAGGACGAGGAAGGTATGCAAAGCAGACATTGTCCCCACGTCTTTCACCTCTAAAATTTCACAGGAGAAAGAAAGAGCAGATCGAAAGTTATTTTTCGATCTGCTCTTTCATAAGCTTTAGGATTTTCTTTTCAAGGCGCGATACCTGAACCTGGGAGATGCCGAGACGTTCGGCGACTTCGGATTGGGTTTGATCTTTGTAATACCGTAAATAGACGATGAGCTGCTCACGTTCCGTCAGCTTGCCAATCGCTTCTTTGAGCGCGATTTTGTCGAACCATTTGTCCTCCTCTTTATCCGCAATCTGATCCATAAGCGTAATCGGATCACCGTCGTTTTCAAAAACGGTCTCATGGATGGACGACGGAGCGCGGTTCGCTTCCTGGGCGTAGATGACTTCTTCAGGCGTAATCTCCAGCGCTTCCGCTACCTCTTTCACTGTAGGCAGCCGGCCCAGTTCTTTGGACAGTTCATCTTTAACGCGCCGAACCTTGTGGGCGATTTCCTTAAGTGACCGGCTCACTTTTACCGTACCGTCGTCACGCAAAAAGCGCTGGATTTCTCCGATGATCATCGGTACCGCGTATGTCGAGAATTTTACATCAAAAGTCAAATCAAATTTATCGATGGCTTTAAGAAGGCCGATGCAGCCGATTTGAAACAAATCGTCCGCCTCGTATCCCCGGTTCAAAAAGCGCTGCACAACCGACCATACCAGACGAATGTTGCTGTTTACCAATGTATCTCGTGCTGTCGTATCTCCCGCCTGACTTTGCGCAAGCAATTGTTTTACCTCTTTATCGGATAGATAAACATGGTTGGCATTCCTTACATTGGTCTCCATCGGCATGTCTCCTAATTACATAACGCTTCATTCTTGGCCAGCTTTTTCACCAGCCGGATTCGTGTACCCCGGCCGATCTCGGTTTCTACTTCCATTTTGTCCATGAAATTCTCCATAATCGTAAAACCCATACCGGAACGCTCAAGCTCCGGCTTTGTTGTAAAGAGAGGCTGTCTGGCTTCTTCGAGATTGGCGATGCCGATACCGTAATCTTCTACGATAATCTCGATGCGGACCGGAGTGTAGGTCGTCTCAATCATTACCGTGCCGGTCTCATCTCCTTCATAGCCGTGAATGATGGCGTTCGTAACCGCTTCAGAGACAACGGTTTTAATCTCCTCCATCTCTTCAAGCGTGATGTCAAGCCTGGATAGGAACGAAGCGACCGCAATGCGGGCGAAGCCTTCATTCTCGCTGCGGGCGGCAAACTCCAGACGCATGAAGTTATTTTCGGTCCTCTTTTGCATTACGCCACCCCCAGCACAAGGAGCGCTTCCTGTTCAGACTCCTTGATTTTTAGAATCTTGAACAGGCCGGACAGCTCGAACAGGCGATAGATGACCGAGTTAATCGAGCAGACGACCATCTCGCCGCCGCGTGCCGCAACCTGCTTATACCGTCCCAGAATTACACCCAGACCTGAGCTATCCATAAAATGAAGATTTGCCAAACTCAATAAAACGTGCTGTACCGGCTCCTCATTCAACTGTCTGTCCATTTTCGTGCGCAGCATATCCGCCGTATGATGATCCAGTTCTCCTTCCAGCCTGACAATCAGCACATCGTTTACTGTTTCCATATCGATTCGCAAACTCACGCAGGCCACTCCTTCGCTTAGTGATATCAGGAGATTCTACAAAGCCGACCATGATTCCTGCCCCTCGACAAAACTAGAAAAAAACCGGGGAAATATGGCATCGTTCTCCTTTTTCCCGATTTTTCGCTATGCTCATCCGCCAAACATTTTGCGCGTTGCGCGCTTGAACAGCTCCCACCAGCTTGCTTCATCGACGCTGTTTGCAGCGACCAGGTCGACGGTGCTGACCGTTTTACCGTCCTTTTTAATCAACACTTCACCGATTTTGACGCCTTTTGTAATCGGTGCCTGCAATTCGGCTTTGAGATTAATGACCTTCTGGTAACTGTCAGCTTTTTCGCCTTTTTTCACCAGCATACTGAAGCGGTATGGTACGACAATGTCGACGGTTTCCTGCTTGCCTTTTTCGACCGGTACCGTTTTAATAACCTGATTCTCTTTGTAGAGCGGCTGGCTATCGTACTGATTAAATGCGTAATCCATCATGGAAGCGATCTCCTGATTGCGGATTTTGGAATCCGGCGCTCCCATCACAACAGCAATGACGCGCATATTTCCACGCTTGGCGGTTGCGGTAAGACAGTATTTCGCCTCGGACGTATACCCGGTTTTCAGTCCGTCCGCTCCCGGATAAAAACGAACAAGCCGGTTTGTATTGACCAGCCAGAACGGCTTCCTGGAATCCTTGCGGAGATAATCCTGGTATAATCCCGTATATTTCGTAATCTTTTCATGCTTAAGCAGCTCGCGGGACATTAATGCGATATCATGGGCGGAAGATACGTGACCGGATACCGGCAATCCATTGGAATTCATGAATGTCGTATCATCCATGCCCAACTGTTTGGCCCGCGCGTTCATTTTCTCAACGAACGCTTTCTCCGTTCCGGCCAGATGCTCTGCCATAGCAACGGACGCGTCATTACCGGATGCAAGCGCGATGCCTTTCAGCATATCGTCGGCCGTCATTTCTTCACCCGGCTCAAGAAAAATCTGCGAACCTCCCATGGAAGCAGCATATTCGCTTGTTCGTACTTTATCTGTCAGCTTCAGCTCGCCGCGATCGATCGCTTCCATGATAAGAAGCATCGTCATCACCTTGGTGATGCTGGCAGGCGGCAGCGGCTTGTGTCCGTTTTTCTCATAGAGAATGGCACCTGTATCCCGATCGATAAGTACAGCCGATACGGCATTCGGCGCCAGCTCTGCGTCTCCTTGCTTCTGGTTTCCTTGCTTCTGATCTTCAGCCGGTTTCCCTTTCTCCTGGGCGAACGCCAATCCGCCGAACTGCGATATCATTAGAAATAGACATAACAATACAGTAGACAGCTTCTTCATTCACTGGTCCCCTCCATCATTCACTTTTCGCTCTTTGCCATTTCATTCGCTATACGACGAACGGAGGCGAAATAGTAAGTGAAATAGAATACTACCTAGTGTCGCCACAAGACCTGGAATTATATACCTGACACTAAAAATAAACCCGGTTCCCGGACCCGACACACCATAAAGCAAAAACTTTGCTTTCACAAAATAGCCGAAATATTTACTTTATTCTTCTATTTGTGTAAAGTTTAATTATAAAGTTTAAAACGAAAGAACGAGGGGGAAGCACAAAAAACTATGAACGATCCTATCGAAATTACACTGGCAAAAAACAAAAAACCAAAAAGAGATCCCAACCAACTCACATTCGGAACTTATTTTACAGATCACATGTTTATGATGGATTACACACCTGAAAACGGATGGCATCAGCCAAGAATCGTTCCGTACGCGCCCATTACCCTTGATCCCGCGGCCGTTGTCTTTCATTATGGACAAGCGGTATTTGAGGGCATGAAAGCATACCGTACGAAGGATGACAGAGTCCTTTTATTCAGACCGGAAAAAAACATGAAACGAATCAACCTGTCCAATGAAAGGCTGAGCATTCCGCCTGTTGACGAAGCGTTTCTGGTAGAAGCGATTAAAAAACTGGTTACCATTGAAAAAGATTGGGTTCCCAAGGAGCCGGGAACGTCTCTGTATATTCGACCGTTCATCATCGGCACGGAACCGTATCTGGGTGTTCACCCTTCCCGCACATATATGTTCATGGTCATCCTCTGCCCGGTCGGCGCTTACTACCCGGAAGGCATTAACCCGGTAAAAATCTATGTAGAAAGCAAATATGTTCGTGCCGTCAACGGAGGAACGGGTCATACGAAAACTTCAGGGAATTACGCAGCAAGCTTCAAAGCGCAGGAAGAAGCACAAAGACAGGGATGTGCACAAGTACTATGGCTGGATGGCGTGGAGAAAGCGTACGTAGAAGAAGTGGGAAGTATGAACGTTTTCTTCAAAATCAATGGCGAGGTGGTAACACCTGCGCTAAACGGCAGTATTCTGGCCGGTGTTACAAGGGATTCCGTCATTCAGCTTCTAAAAAATTGGGGCATTCCGGTTACGGAAAGAAAGATTTCCATGGAAGAGGTGTATCAGGCCCACGCCGCGGGAACACTGGAAGAAGCTTTCGGCACAGGTACAGCAGCCGTAATTTCCCCCATTGGCGGACTAATCTGGAAGGATACAGAAATGACCATTAATGAAGGAAAAGCAGGAGCATTATCCATGAAACTTTACGATACAATTACCGGGGTTCAGAACGGAGAAATCGATGACCCGTTCGGATGGACCGTAGAAGTAAAATAAGAGAAAAAGAGGGAAAGAGGAAATGAGATCCAGGGAAGAAAAAGGCGTTCGCCTTTTTCCCCATTGAAATCACCCCCTCATTCTCTTCTCTCTTTTCCTTCGTATCACAAAAGTCAGCTGCTCTTCTCATGATTTTCATATCGGGGTTGCGGCTGAAATACCATGGTGGTTTTCTATGCTTACACCTTTCTAACATCCGCCCCCATCATCTTTTCATTATAGAGATGGCAAGCGACAAAATGATCCGGCTTGACTTCCTGCCATACCGGCTCAATTTTTGCGCAAGACTCCATTGCAAACAGACAACGGGTCCGGAAATGACAGCCGCTCGGCGGATTCATCGGACTCGGCACGTCACCTTTGAGTACGATACGCTGACGACGGCGCTCCACTTCCGGGTCCGGAATCGGAATTGCAGACAGAAGCGCCTGTGTGTATGGATGCAGCGGACTCGAATACAGGTGCTCGCTCACAGCCAACTCGGCAATCTTGCCGAGATACATTACGGCCACGCGATCACTCATGTGTTTAACCATGGACAAGTCGTGGGCAATAAACAAATACGTCAGCCCCATTTTGTCCTGCAAATCGCTCAGCAGGTTCACTACCTGTGCCTGGATCGATACGTCGAGCGCTGAAATCGGCTCGTCACAGACAATGAACTTTGGCCCTACCGCAAGCGCACGGGCAATGCCGATCCGCTGACGCTGGCCGCCGGAAAATTCATGGGGAAAACGGTTGATATGGTCCGGCTTCAATCCGACCAGGCCGAGCAATTCCTGAATGCGCTCCTTGCGCTTCACACCGCTTGCCAGCTTGTGCAAATCAAGCGCTTCGCCGATAATATCCCCAATCGTCATCCGGGGATTGAGCGATGCATACGGGTCCTGGAAAATCATCTGCATATCGCGGCGCAGCTTTTTCAACTCGCGCGGGCTCGCTTTGTGTACATCCTTTCCTTCGAACAGTACCTGCCCCTCGGTCGCGTCATACAGCCGAAGAATGGTACGGCCCATTGTGGATTTGCCGCAGCCGGACTCTCCTACTACCCCAAGCGTTTCGCCTTGTTTAATATTAAATGTTACATCGCTGACGGCTTTTACCGTACCGCCGCCTGCGTTAAAGTATTTTTTCAGGTTGCGTACTTCAAGCAGCACGTCCTTTGTTTGTCCATTTTGCACCGGAATTTCCGTTACGGTCGATTTCATTGTGCGAATTCCTCCCTCCGGGTGCCTGCCAACGGGTGGTGTAGCCAGCAGGCCGCCTGATGGTTTTCGCCCATTTCTTCAAGGGCCGGCTTATGGTTCCGGCACACTTCCATTGCATATTCACAACGGGCAAAGAACGGACAGCCGATCGGCGGATAAAGCAGATCCGGCGGCGTGCCGATAATCGGTTCAAGCGGCTCGTTTTTATTCATATCAAGACGCGGCACAGACTTCAGCAGTCCTTTCGTGTACGGATGCTGCGGCTTGTAAAAAATCTGATCCACCGTACCGGTTTCTACTACTTCACCTGCGTACATGACGACGACACGATCGCACATGTCAGCCACAACGCCGAGATCGTGCGTGATAAGAATAATGGATGTACCGGTCTTATCCTGCAGTTCTTTCATCAACTCCAGAATTTGTGCCTGAATCGTTACATCAAGCGCCGTTGTCGGCTCATCGGCAATCAGGAGTTTCGGACGGCAGGCAAGCGCAATTGCGATCATGGCGCGCTGCCGCATTCCGCCGGAAAATTCATGCGGGTACTGGTTCACCCGCTTATCCGGCTGTGGAATACCTACCATCTTCAACAGTTCAATCGCCTGCTTGTGTGCCTCTCCCGCAAACATGCCTTGATGCTTCATCAAACTTTCTGTAATTTGCACCCCGATTTTCATTGTCGGGTTTAGCGACGTCATCGGATCCTGGAAAATCATTCCGATTTCATTGCCGCGAATTTTTTGCATGTCTTTTTCTTTTTTCTTAAGCAAATCCTGGCCGTTGAACATAATGCTTCCCTGCTTGTATTGCGCCGGCGGCTGCGGCAATAGTTTCATAATGGATTGAGCAGTTACGCTTTTACCGCATCCTGACTCACCTACAATACCTATCGTCTCGCCTTTTTTCACTTCAAAGTTAACGCCCCGTACAGCTTTCACTTCGCCTGCATAAGTATGAAACGAGATATGCAAATCACGTACTTCGAGTATATTTTCCATAGGTTTTTCACCCTTTACTTTTCAGGTTATTTGCGCATTCTCGGGTCGAGTGCATCACGCATGCCATCTCCCAATACGTTGAAAGCGAACATTGTGAGTGAAATGAAGAAGCCCGGAATGAATAGCTGGTACGCGTTTCCGATTAGCAAGCTTACCAGCGCATCGTTGGCCATCGTTCCCCAGCTTGCGCGCGGCGCCGGAATCCCGAGACCTAAGAAGCTTAGCGTCGCTTCTGCGAAAATCGCCGTCGGAACGGTCAGCGTTACGTTTACAAGAATCAGTCCCATCGTATTTGGAAGGATGTGCTTCATGAGAATCCATTTTGCATCAGCGCCCAGCGCGATCGACGCCTGAACGTATTCCTGCTCCTTCAGTTGTAGAACCTGTCCGCGCACCAGACGCGCCATCGGAATCCAGCCAGTTAGCGTCATTGCCATGATAATTGTCCACAGACCGGGACCGATGATGACCATCAGAAGAATGACCATCAGCAAGTATGGCACACTATATAACACTTCAGCGATACGCATCATGATATTGTCGACACGGCCACCTTTCAGACCGGAGATACCACCATAGATAACCCCAATCACAAAATCAATAAATGCCGCCATAACCCCGATGAACAGGGAGATGCGTGCCCCATACCAGATACGGGTGAAAATATCCCGGCCAGAAGAATCCGTACCGAACCAGTGCTCCGCGCTCGGCCGCAGGTTCCTGGCCGTGAAATCCTGCTTATAGTAGGTATAGCCGCTAATCATCGGCCCGATAATCGCCATAATGACAAGCACGATGATGATAAAAAGACCGGCCATCGCCAATTTATTCAGTTTTAAACGGCGCCATACATCCGCCCGGTAGGAGATGCTGGGGCGCTCAATTTTTTCCGCATCTTTAAAGTTATCCGTTACAGGACGGAACATATCGGCGGTTAAGCGTGTTTCAGGCTGCATTACTTACTCCCCCCTGTAACTTTGATGCGCGGATCGATCCAGGTATACATGACGTCTACCAGGAAGATTAAGAAGATCAGAATCGCGCTGTAGAAAATGGTGGAACCCAGGATGACTGGATAATCACGGTTGAAAATGCCCTTAACAAACATTTCACCCATTCCCGGAATCCCAAAGATATGTTCGATAACAAAACTTCCAGTAACAAGATTTGCAGCAATAATCCCAAGAACGGTAACTACCGGCAGAATCGCATTGCGCAGCGTATGCTTGATAATAACGACATTGCGCGCCAATCCTTTGGCTTTGGCGGTTTTAATATAATCCTGTCCGAGCACTTCAAGCATGCTCGAACGCAGCAGGCGTGCGATAAACGCCATCGGCATCGCGGCCAGCGCCAGCGAAGGTAAAATTGTATGCTTCCACGTGCCCCATGTGGCCGCAGGCAGCAGTCCCCATTCAACGGAGACATAGTGAATCAGAACGGTTGCAAGAATAAAGTTTGGTACAGAAATACCGATAATCGCTAGAATCATAGATACATGGTCAGGAAAACGGTTATGGTAAAGCGCGGCAATCACACCGAAAATAATACCAAGCGTTACACCGATAACCAGTGCCTGCAATCCAAGATGCAGGGACACCGGAAACCCTTCTGTAATATAATCATTCACCGTAATCGTGCTCGATTTCAAAGACGGACCGAAATCAAGGGAAAGCAAAGATTTCACATACAGCCCGTACTGCACATACAGCGGTTCATTCAAATGGTAATAATTCATTAAGTTCTCATAAACCCCCGGCGGCATTTTGCCTTCCTTGGCAAACGGATTACCGGGAATCATATGCATCAGGAAAAACGTGAGAGTCACAACGACCCACAAAGTTAAGAGGGCCCAGCCCAAGCGCTGTAAAGTATATCGTAACAACGTATACCCTCCATTCTATTTTTACTTGAAAAACGGGGAACGCTCCTAAGTTTAAGCATTCCCCTGATTTCATGCGCTATTACTTGATTTCCGCGTACTTCAATTCCGGATATTCATCCGGCGGAGTGAATACGCCAGTAATATTTTCTTTCAGCGTGTAGGCTTTCGTATAGAAATAAATCGGCATAATCGGCATGTCTTTCATGATGATGTCTTCCGCTTTATGTATCGCTTCCATGCGAACTTTCACATCGCTTGATTGCTTCGCTTTGTTTATTTCCGCATCGTACGATTTACTCTTCCAGCCGGTGTCGTTCTGCGTGCTTACACTCGTAAACATGTCCATAAACGTCATCGGATCAATAAAGTCCGCAATCCAGCCTGCGCGTGATACGTCATAATCAAGTTTGTGTTCACGATCGATTTTCACCTGGAATTCTACGTTCTCAAGTCCCACTTCAATGCCGAGGTTGTTGCGCCACATCTCTTGAATGGCTTCGGCGATGCGCTTATGAAGATCAAGGTTGTTATACATGATGTTGAATTTCGGCATTTTGTCCATGCCTTCTTCTTTCAGGCCTTCAGCTAACAGTTTCTTCGCTTCCGCTATATCTTCTTTAAAGTAATCGCCGCCAACTTTACGGAAATCTTCACCGTTTGTATCCTCAGAACCTTCGGCCACAAGCGCAAACGCCGGCTTTTGTCCGCCCTGCGTAATGTTTTCCGTAATGGTCTTACGCTCGATAGCCATTGCCAATGCTTTACGTACTTTTACATTAGTAAACGGTTTCTTCTGAGTATTAAAGCGATAGAAGTATGTTGCGTATTCCGGAACAATCTTGAAATCCGGAGCATTTTGGCCTTTCAACTGACCTACTACGTCGCCCGGCAGCGGATAAGACAGATCAAGCTGACCCGAGCGGTACATTTGCCATGCCGTGTTTTCGTCTTCTACCATTGCCCAATCAATACCGGCAAGTTTGATGCGGTCTTTTTGAAAATAGTTCTCATTTTTGACCATTTTCAGGCCTTCTTTATGTTTCCATTCCGTCAGCTTGAACGGACCGTTAGACACGAATGTTTTTGCATCGTTAGCCCAATCTTTGTTTTGTTCTTGCACTTTTTTATTTACCGGATAATACGTATAGAAGGACACAAGTTCAAGGAAGTACGGAGTCGGATTTACCAATCTGACTTCCAGCGTTTTCTCGTCCTTTGCTTTTACGGCTACTTTATCTTCAAGGGCTTTTAATTTTGCCGGGTCTTTTTCTTTGGAAGAATTGTATTCTTCAGCACCTTGAATGTAATAAAGCTGATAAGCATAATCGGAAGCTGTATTCGGGTTCAATGCATACTTCCATGCAAATTCAAAGTCCTCTGCGGTTAACGGATCGCCGTTAGACCATTTCAGTCCGTTACGAAGATGGAACGTATATGTCTTTTTGTCTTCGCTGCTATCCCATTTTTCCGCCATAGCACCAACAACTTCGAATTCGCCGTTATCCCCTTTCGGCTCTTTCATTGTCAGACCTACAAATAGATGGCGAAGCGGCCATGATTCGTGTGTCCCCTGCAATTTCGCCGGATGAAGTGAGCCGGGTTCGGATGAGTTATTTACCCGCATTACTTTGCCTTCTGTATTGCCGCCGGCCGCTTTTTTTTCTCCATTACCGCCACCACACCCTGTAAGCGCTAACATAAGCAGCAGAACAAGGCTCAACATGATTGAGAAACTTTTCTTCACAGCAATTGACCTCCTTACATCTTAAAACGAATGGCTATTCGGAATTTCTATGCTGCGATTTTATCAGTATATTTTAAAAAAATATACGTTTTTCGTATTATTTATACAGAACCACCATGACATTCTCTCCTTCTTTTCTCACGATTTTCACAGAAAAAGCCTGAAACAACATGTTGTTTCAGGCTTTTTCTGAATACTTCTACATTTTCGTAATCACGGCTTTGACTAGCGTTAAGAACGTATGCTTCACTTTCTCCGCTGTCTCCATTACCTCGTCGTGTGACAACGGCTGCGGCAAGATACCGGCCGCCATATTGCTAATGCAGGAGATGCCAAGCACACGGATACCAGCATGACGCGCCACGATTACTTCCGGCACGGTAGACATTCCGACCGCATCACCACCCAGAATGCGCAGCATGCGGATTTCTGCCGGGGTTTCATAGCTTGGACCCAGCATTCCCACATAAACGCCTTCCTGTACTTGAATACCGTTCTGCTCGGCCGCATTACGCGCAATCGCACGCAGATCCGGACAGTAGGCAGTAGACATATCCGGGAAACGCACACCCATCTCCTGGTCATTCGGCCCGATAAGCGGGTTCTGGCCGGTAAGATTAATATGGTCTTTAATTAGCATTAAATCACCGGGGCGATAGCTTTCATTCACCCCGCCGGCTGCATTCGTGACAATGATTTTGTCGACGCCGATCGCTTTCATGACACGCACGGGAAACGTAACGGCCTCAAGCCCGTGCCCTTCATAATAATGAAAGCGGCCTTGCATTGCCACCACAGGCTTGTCCTCCAGCGTACCGATGACCAATTGGCCTTTATGACCTTCCACGGTAGACACCGGAAAATGCGGAATGTCTCCGTACGGAATTACGGTCGGATTCTCAATTTCATCCGCCAGTACACCCAGACCGGATCCAAGAATCAAGCCAATTTCCGGTTTTGCATCTGTCTTGCTTGCGATATAAGCCTGGACTTCTGCAATATGTGCTGCTATCGACATCCTATCTACCTCCCGCAGACTTTATTACTCGGTAATTTGTTTCAAAAAGCTTGTGCCGAAACGCGGTTGAGTCACTTCGAAATTATCCGCAATTGTGGCGCCGATATCGGCAAAAGTCTCGCGTATACCAAGCGCCTTTCCGCCTGTAAGCCCCTTATGGTATACGAGCAGCGGCACATATTCGCGGGTGTGATCCGTACCATGGTGTACCGGATCGTTACCATGATCCGCCGTAATGATTAACAGATCCTCTTCTGTCAACGCATCGAGAATTTCCGGAAGACGGGCATCGAACTCTTCGAGCGCTTCGCCGTAGCCGATTGGATTGCGGCGGTGGCCATACAGCGCGTCAAAGTCGACCAGATTGACAAACGAAAGACCTGTGAAATCTTTTTTCATCGTACCCAGCAATTTGTCCACGCCATCCATATTCGACTTCGTCTTGATGGATTCGGTTACCCCTTGTCCCGCATAAATATCCGAGATTTTACCGATAGCAATGGAATCTAAACCCGCTTCCTTCAGAAAATTCATCACGGTCTTGCCCGGAGGGGATACCGAGAAGTCACGCCGGTTAGCCGTACGGGTAAAATGGCCAGGCTCGCCGACAAACGGACGGGCGATAACGCGTACGACGGAGTGCTCATCCTCAAGCGTGAGCTCACGCGCAACCTGGCAAATTTTATACAATTCCTCAAGCGGTACCACTTCTTCATGCGCCGCGACCTGGAATACGCTGTCCGCTGATGTATAGACGATTACGTCCCCCGTCTTCATGTGCTCTTCGCCGAGCTCTTCGATAATCTCCGTGCCGGAGGCAGGCTTGTTGCCCAACACACCGCGCCCGATTTTCTCAGAGAACGGTCCCAGCAGACTGTCGGGGAATCCGTTTGGCCACGTTTTGAACGGCGTCTCTACACGAAGCCCCATAATCTCCCAGTGACCGGTCGTCGTATCTTTGCCAAGCGAAATCTCTCTCATTTTGCCGAAAGCGGCCATAGGTGGCGCATCGGCGGAAACACCTTGGAGCCGCTCGATATGCCCAAGTCCAAGTCCGGCCAGATTCGGTACGTTCAAACCGCCCATCTTCTCAGCAATATGGCCGAGCGTATGCGCCCCTTCGTCATTATACTCTTTCGCGTCCGGCAGCTCGCCGATGCCAACGCTATCTAACACGATTAGAAATATCCGCTTAAATCGCTTCATCTGTTCTAACCTCCAATTTCTTTCCTCACATCTTTTACTGAAAATAAGGAAGGCACTTCAAACATTACCCCGAAGTACCTCTTTTTATGCCCGCGGATGGGCCTTGGCGTACACCTCTTTCAGACGTGAGCGTGTAACATGCGTATAAATTTGAGTGGTCGAAATGTCGGCATGCCCGAGCATTTCCTGCACGGAACGGAGATCAGCTCCATTCTCCAGCAGATGCGTCGCAAACGAGTGACGAAGCGTATGCGGCGTAATCTCTTTGTGGCTATTGGCCAACTGAGCGTATTTCTTAATAATCTTCCAGAATCCCTGCCGGGACAAGCGACGGCCATGATGGTTTAAAAACAGTGCCTCTTCCTGCCCCCGCTTCTTGAGCATCGGCCGACCGCGCTCCAGATAACGGCTTACGCCTTCAATCGCAAGGCGTCCAAGCGGAATGATCCTCTCTTTCGATCCTTTACCGAAACATTTAATAAAGCCCATATTTAAATTCACATCGGATAGATTAAGCGATACAAGTTCCGATACACGGATACCTGTCGCATACAAAAGTTCAAGCATCGCTTTGTCGCGCATACCCGAAGCAAGACGTGTATCCGGTCCGTTCAATAGTGTTTCCACTTCCACTACCGACAACACCTGCGGCAGCTTTTTTTCAATTTTCGGAGATTCCAGATTTACACTCGGATCTTTATCAATAAATTTTTCTCGCAGTAAAAATTGATAAAACGCACGAATAGAAGCCAAATTACGGGACAATGTCGCCGTCGCCCGTCCTTGCTCCTGAAGATAAAGCAAATAACCCATAATCTGCATGCGGCTTGTCCCATTTAAATCCGTAATACCCTCACGGCTTAAGTAGGCGCAGTATGCATGAAGGTCCCGCTGGTACGACTCCAGCGTATTCTTCGCTAACCCTCTTTCCACTGTTAAATAATGGATAAATTGGGTAATTAACTCTTTCATCTCTTAATCTCCTCAACATCCAATCTTCTCTATAAATGTTATCCATACCTATTCTTTAATTACTTTATTCCACAATGTTCTCTCGTTTCCTGCTCATAGACAAAAAATTATTCCCCATACCAGTAGAAATCAAAGAGGCGCTGTTTCATTTCTTCGTACGTACCTTCGAATGTGGATGTATGCTTCATTACTTTCATGGCTTTACCCTGGGGTTCTTTGTACGGCTCAGCCGGTTTTATCGCATCGCTCACATATGTAATCACCGTATAAAACACAAACGTGCAAAAAATAAAAATGGCAAGCAGCCTGATAGCGTCCATAACACGGTTGTATGGAATAAACATATTTTTTCTCCTTTCTTAATTCCGGTATGCCTCTCTTCAAGCCTATTCCTTCTATGAAAATTTTATACCTTTTGTTCATTTTCAATTTGTGTTTCACATGATACAATCTATTTTTGGATTAAACTCACGGCAAGGTGTGGTCAACCGATGTACACTCACGAAGAAAAAGAAAACAGCCGAACCAGGCAAGTATTCAATCGTCTAAATTTGCTGCTCTTACTTGTATTTCTCGTGTTCGCCGCCATTATTTTCCGCCTATCGTACGTACAGATTATAGATGGCGAAGAATACGAGCAGAAAGCGACCGCTAAATCTGACAAGAAAGTTCCGATCCCGGCCCTGCGCGGTAATATCTACGATAAAAACGGTAATCTTATTGTGCATAGCCGCGGCTCTTTTACTGCCGTTTTTCAGGAAAAAGACTATATGGACAAAGACTACTACATAAGCCTTGTCACCAAACTGGAAAAAATTCTGTCCGGCACTACCAAGGAAGATTTGCTGAAAAAAATGGATGTCGGCTACGAATACAAAAACGGCAAAGTCGAAAAAACGGCACGCATGACATTGAAATTTCTCGAAAAAGACTTGAAGTACGATTTATCCCAGAAAGAAATCGCCTACCTGGCAGAGCACCGTAATGAACTTGACGGCGTATCCGTCGTAACCAAGCCCATTCGGGAATACGACAAAAAACAGGTGGCGGTGCAGGCCATCGGTTATGTACGACCGTTTAACGTAGCAGATAATCAAGGAATCGAGTACTATCGAAAGAATAAAGACATCTATCTGCCAAACCAGATGGTCGGTTACGAAGGCATCGAGCGGAGTTATGAGGAAGATTTGCGCGGAGAAAACGGCTACCGTATGTATCAGGTAGCGGCGGATCAAACCATTCTTCAGCAAATTAAAGAAGTGCCGCCTAAGCGGGGAAGTAACCTGTACTTGACGATTGACCAGCGGGTACAACTTGAGACACGCGATTTTATTAAGAACTTCCTGCCGAAGCTGCGCGCCACCGGCCGTAACGCCTACTATGCAAAAAATGCATACGCCGTAGCGATGGAAGTGAAAACCGGAAAGATTGTAGCTATGGTCAGCTATCCCGAATATGACCCGAATATCTGGACATCCGGTCCTGACAAAGAAACGTACGAACAAAATAAATATTCGTTTACAAACGGTACCATCCGCAGTGCACCGCATGACGTGCGGCCAAAAACCGGCAAAGATGCGGAGATGGAGAACTACAAACATCCTGCATCCGTTGTTCCGGCCGGTTCCGTTGTCAAGCCTGCGACTGTATTAATGGGTCTGTCGGAAGGAATAGCCCCCTTCTACTGGCCCGATCCCGGTGCATACCGTTACGGCGGCGCCGGGGATGTCGTCCGCAATGACAACGGACATAACTACGGTATGCTGACGCCGCAAACGGCCATTCAAAAATCGTCCAATACGTATATGGCAAACATCGGAAAGCTGCTAAGCCAGAAATACAAGAAGAATTCAGTAAGCGTATACCAGAAGTACTACCATGCGTTCGGCCTTGGAGTAAAAACCGGAGTGGACCTTCCGAGCGAATCGGCAGGCGGCGAAGACTTCCTGGTTATGAATGAACGCTATGGCCCGCTGGCAGCCATGGTACAGGCTTCTTTCGGTCAGCAGGGACGATACACGACAATGCAGCTTGCACAATATGCGGCAACGCTGGCCAACAAAGGAACGCGCATGCGGCCGCAATTGGTTGACCGTATCACGGATAATAACGGTAAAGTTATTAAGTCTTTTAAATCAGAAGTGTTAAGCCAGCTACATGAACCGGACAGCTACTGGCGTATCGTGCATGAGGGAATGGGCATGGTTACCCAGCAGGGCGGAACGGCGGCAGGCGTATTCGCCGGATTCCCGTACCGTGTAGCAGCAAAAACAGGTACATCTCAGCAGGATATTTATGTGCCGGATTCCCTTGATTTTGAAAAAGGGGTCAATTGGCATAAATACAAAGAAATCAACAATGGGGTATTCATCTCGTTTGCGCCGCTCGAAAATCCGAAGCTGGCGGTAGCCGTTGTCGTTCCGGAAGGCGGATACGGCGGACCATCGGCCGGTCGCATCGCCCGCGCCATTTATGACGCATACGACAAGTATGTTGGGCTGGGACCGACGGACAAACCGTATGATCCGGCTACGGCAGTACCGGATGAGGGGCAAACAGCGAAAAAAGCAAAACAATAAGAAAGCAGGCAAAACACAATAAAGCCACCATGGCCTTTCTCTTACTATTCTTATGTTTTACCACGGGATTTAAAAAAAATATAAAAAGCAGCGGCTCTCTCATGAGCCCCTGCTTCTTAGCCTGGAATATTGCTTTTCACGTTGGCAATTTCACTTGCATCCACTTTATCAATGCAGCGGTGACAAACGCCATGAAAAGATAAGCGATGATCGAGAATATGAAATTTAAATTTATCGCTTACCGCCTGCTCTACCTCTCCAAGAAGGTCTTCGTGAATCTCATCCACCGCACCGCACATAACGCAAATCAAGTGATGATGGTGATGCTCGGCGTCTTCGCTGCGGAATTCGTATCGAGCTACCCCATCACCAAAGTTAATCTTCTGCAGAATATGCAAATCACTCATTAATTCGAGCGTACGATATACGGTAGCCAGACCGATCTCAGGAGCCTTCTCTTTGACGAGCAAATAGACATCTTCGGCGGATAAGTGGTCTTCTTCGTTCTCCAACAGAACACGCAACGTGGCTTCGCGTTGCGGAGTCAGCTTATAACTGTGCGCATGCAGTTGCTGTCTGATCTTATCAATTCTTTCTTCCCTCATAAAAAGACCTCCCCGAGCAGCTTCCTACATCCTCATTATAGTGGAGCCGGAATAGGGAGTCAAATATAATTCTTATTAAATAATAATTATTATAAATTTTAAAAGTGTCATGCTGGCATGCTTCATCAATGCGGGAGAAATAAATGCTTCAAAGGCCGCAGCCGCCGTCATGACGCCTCCCATGATTAAAATTAACGCACTGTAAACGAGAAAACGCGGATATAGTGCCCCACCGCGCTTCAAAAACCGGGACTGCACAAGATGCAAGGAGAATGAGACGCCGGCAGTTGCTACGATGATAACCGCAGGAATAACCAGCAGATTTTGCGGAAGCACGGACACCACGGCAAAGTACAGACCTTTCCACTGCAGCTGGTTGACGAGAAAGCCGACCGTGAATCCGACGACAACTCCTTTTAGAAATACCATCACAAGAATCAGCGGAAGTCCGATAATGGACAGTCCAAGAATCCACATGAAACCTACATATTTTAAATAATGACCGAGCGAGCTTTGAAAGCTGCGCAGCGGGTCGGTAATATTGTCGTTTTTCAGTTCGTGAAAAAACTGGCTGACATACATGAACAGCTCCTGCTTCTGCGTCAGGCCAAGCGAGTTGACGACAACCGCGCCGAACCCCACTCCCATGATGAACAGCACAATGATAAACAAGTAGAGCGACGAATTCTCCCGTACATTCTGCTGCAATGTTTGTCCAAGTTTACTCCTTACCAATGGGAATCCCCCCTGTCCTTCTCTTATCACGATATATATGTAGGACAGGGGGGACGTATTACTCGAGCGAAATCTTTCCGTAGATGCCGGCTCCACCTTCAAGAAACGATACATCGCCGCGTCGGCTGCGGTCAATCGCTTCTGCAACGGCGGCACCGACCACATCTGCGAGCTTCTCTACCGAAGTATGGTGTAATATGTTCATCTCGGTCCCGAATTCAGCCAGCAATTTTTTCATCCGGCCCGCGCCAAGCCCCGGCACGAACTCAAGAGGAATATGGTATCGGTACGGCGGGCGATGTGCCGGATGCGTAGCAGGCGACTGTGTTGAAATTTCCTGGAATCGTTCGTATACGCCGCGCGTGATAACTTTTTTCCCTTCTTTGCCACAATGCGGGCAGCGAGATGTATCCGTCTGCGCCACCAGTTCCTCGCAATTGGTACAGCGTGTTCGATAATACTTGCCTAACTGCGGGTGTAAACCGTAATTCTCTCGTATATGGCGACCTCCCTTACGTCCTAGCGCTAAGCACAGTTCCGTAAAATCAGCGCGTTTTACATAGAGATTCTGGTATTCCCGCGCAATTTTAGCGGTGGAATGAGCATCCGAATTCGTGACAAAGGTAAGAGGACTAAGCTCTGCGATTCCATCGGCCAAGTTTGAATCCGAACTTAGTCCCAATTCAAGCCCCGCAAATCGCTCCACCGCGATCACGGAAGACAAGCTATCCACACATGCGCCATAGACACTTTTATGAGGCGTAAACGCGTGAGCGGGTATCACGATACCGCCCAGCCTGTCTGCCTTTGAAATAAGCGTATCTATGTCCGTATACATACGCTGGGTGCTGAGGTGAATGTTTTTAACTTTTGTCTGATACCAATCGCGAAAGGAGGCAAACGCGGTCCGGTCCGGCAGATAGACAAGGAAGTGCGCCAGTCCGTGCCCTACCTTAAGCTCTACTTCAACGCCGGCAATGAGCGTCACTTCTCCTTCCGGTGCGGCATAGCGGTAGCCGCCACCGGGAAGTTCCTCCATCCGTCCCGTCTGCAGGTGTCCGTCAATCTCTTCCTGCACCTCGGGCGAATGGCAGTCGATAATACCGACCATGTGCATGCCTTTACGCTTTACCGCTTCTTCAACGATGCTTGTCAGAGTAAGCGTACGGGATGCCGTAATTTTTACCGGACGATTATACATTGTCCGCCCAATATGAATATGCAGATCGGCAAAACATTCATTCATGCAGGCCGTCATTTCGCCTCTAGTTCCCACGCGTACACAGCCAGAATCGTTTTCGCATCGCGAATGTCGCCACTAGCAATCAGATCACGCGCTTCTTCCTTTGTCACATGCAAAAGCTCCACAAACTCATCTTCATCCGGCCGCGCTTTACCGGGTACCACTCCTTCTGCCCGGTAAAGATGCACAATTTCATCGGCAAAGCCCGGTGACGTATAGAAAGATGCCTGATGATGCAGGGAGGTGTATGTATAACCGGTTTCTTCCTGAAGTTCACGTCCTGCACATACTTCCGGCTCTTCACCCGGCTCCAGTTTTCCGGCCGGAATCTCTACCAGCATCCGCTCCAGCGGCTTGCGGAACTGCCGCACCATAATCATTCGATCATCTTCTGTAATCGCCATGACCGCGACCGCGCCCGGATGGGTCACGATTTCCCGTTTCGCCGTTTTACCGTTGGGCAACTCTACGTCATCTACTTTTACTTTGATAATTTTCCCGTCGTATATCGACTTGCTTGCGATTGTTTTTTCAATCATAGAGTTCCTGTTCATCCTTTCCGACATAGTGTTCCTCTCTATTGAAGCATATTCAGGCAAACAAATCCATTTTCCGTACTGCTTCCCGCTTTTCGTACTGGCTCTGAGCCAGCCGGGCCGCATAATACGTATGGACAAAGAATGCCGGATCTTCTTCGGCAGTCCGCCCCATTGTCGTAAGCGAACCCGGATAGGAAGCCTCAATTGCCTGCCATTCTTCCCTGTTCAACGGGTCATGCAGAATAAGGGTATGATGTCTGGACTGCTCTCCTATTTGCGCAATCAATTCAGGATTTTGCTCCAGATTCAATAAAAGCGGCGTATTGCGGACGAATCGCAGCACGGTAGCTGTATGGTGGCTTATGCCTGCGTGACGCTCTCTGGAATCGGCCCTGCTTACTCTGGGAATCAGGATTGGTATCCCTCCCAGTTTGTGCACGGTTTCGATTATTGCGACTTGTTCCATTCCACTAAAGCCAAGCGCTGTACCTGTTCCCACAATACCTGGTCCAGGCATAATCACAATCATATCCGCTTCCCATACAAAACGTGCAGCCAACAATGCTGTATAAAGGTTGACGCATTCTGTCTGTCCCCCGAATGTGTGGCCATATGTAATTGTACCCACCAGAAGTCCGAGCGATTGCAAGTGTCGTATATGATCACTAAGCGCCAGTGGCAGTGCGCCTCCCTCGCTCATAATATAGCAGATGCGCGGTATCTTTCCTTCTCCTTCCCGTTGTGATAAATACCGGATGGAGAGAACGAAAGCAGGCAGCATGCTGTGTGTTTCGCCGATAATGACCGGCGTCTGCTTCAGCGCCTTTTCTGCCGTATCAAGGGACTCAGCTATGATCTTTCCTTCTTCCGCCGTCTGCACAGCATGCTGAAACGGAGTATACCTCAGTTTTATAATATGACCGCATTGCGCCGCCTCCGCGTCTATAATCGGCTGTCCGTCTGCCCCGATTCGAGCTGATACAAAGTGCTTTCCTCCGCTGCCGAGTCCAAGTTCAACCGCAGTCGTATTCATGATAACCTTCTCTCCCGGCTCGATACGCCCGGTCAACTGCGGATAATTTAAAGCAGCGGACAAATCTTTCTCTCCTACTCGTACTTCCACTTCTTGAAGCGTCTCTTCCTCCCGTATGATACGCATCACTGTTCCGTATGACCATACAATCATCTCGCTCCCTCCTTTTCTACAACAAGAATATGCAAAAGAGGGAAAAGGCAGGACAAAAAAAGATGAAGCCCGCTTCGGGACTCCATCTTTTTCAGCTATTTCGCTGCCTGTTCGCAGAGGGCTACGACAAGCTCCGCGCTCTTTACCAGCTCCTCGACTGAAATTTTCTCGCCGGTCGTATGGATGTCTTCATAACCGATGGCAAGATTAGCCGTCGGAATACCATGGCCGGACAAAATGTTGGCGTCGCTCCCGCCACCGCTTGCAAGCAGACGAGGTTCGCGTCCCACCGCTTTTACGCCTTCGATCGCTTTCTTGACAACTACATCTTCTTCGGAAAATTTAAAGCCGGGATAGACGAGCGTGATGTCTACGTCGGCTGTCGCCCCGAACTCCTGCGCCGCCTCCTCGAATGCACGCTTCATTTTCTCTGTCTGCGCGTTTAGCTTCTCTTCGACGAGACTGCGCGCTTCCGCTGTAATTTGTACCTGTTCGCAAACGATATTTGTCGGACCGCTTCCCTGGAAACTGCCGATATTGGCGGTCGTTTCTGCGTCAATGCGACCGAGCGGCATGCGGGCGACCGCTTTACTGGCGACTTGAATGGCGCTGATACCGGCTTCTGGATTCACTCCCGCGTGGGCGGAACGGCCACGAATGGTTGCAGTAATTTTGGCTTGATAGGGAGCGGCTACGATAATGTCTCCGACTTTGCCGTTGCTGTCCAATGCGAATCCATATTTGGCATGGAGCAATGCAGGATCGAACACTTTTGCCCCCTGAAGGCCCGACTCTTCGCCGACAGTAATCAAGAATTGAATCGTACCGTGTGGAATTTCCCGTTCTTTAAGTACACGTACCGCCTCAAGCATCGCAGCAATACCTGCTTTGTCATCGCTTCCAAGAATCGTCGTACCATCGGAAACAATATAGCCGTTCTTTATGCTCGGCTTAATTCCTTTCCCGGGAACGACCGTATCCATATGACATGTAAAATAAATAGTCGGACAACCATCCACCGAACCTTTAAGCGTTGCTACCAGATTACCGGCTTCATGCTCCGTTTTCTCATGCGCATCGTCTTCCACCACTTCCAATCCCAACGCGGAAAACTTTTCTTTTAGTGTATCGCAGATGGCTCTCTCATGCTTCGTCTCGCTATCCACCTGCACAAGTTCCATGAATTCGCTGACAATCCGGTTCTCTTGTACCATCTATGTATTCCCACCTATTCTTGTGATATCGTCTTTTTCTATTGTTTATCAATCCAGGGGAAAATTCAACAACGGCTGCCAATTCACAGCAAGCTTACTCTATATGCTTCCGTGGTATCTATGCTACTCTATAAATACCACTATACATCATAAGACATAACTGCTATATAAACGTAACGATGCATTAAAAAAGCAAGGGGGAGTCCATGATGACAACGCATACGGCAGATGCTTTGATTCGCGACATTGCCGAGGAAGTAATCCTTTGGAGACGTTATCTTCACGAACATCCGGAATTGTCTTTCTACGAGGAAAAAACCGCACAATTCGTATACGATACGCTGTCTTCATTCGGCGGACTCGAACTTTCCCGCCCGACAAAAAACAGCGTCATGGCCCGTCTTGTCGGCAAACAGCCGGGCAAAACACTCGCGATTCGGGCCGATATGGATGCCCTTCCGATTCAAGAAGAAAACGTTTTTGAATTCGCTTCCAAAAACCCCGGTGTCATGCATGCTTGTGGTCACGACGGCCATACCGCCATGCTACTCGGATGCGCCAAAGTGCTTACTGCTCTTAAAGACCAGCTACAGGGAGAGGTTCGCTTTTTGTTCCAGCATGCAGAAGAGATTGCTCCAGGCGGCGCTGAAGAAATGGTGCAGGCGGGCGTGATGGAAGGTGTGGACTATGTCATCGGAACCCACCTCTGGTCCCCGCTTGAAACCGGAAAAATCGGAGTGACTTTCGGCCCGATGATGGCGGCACCGGATACGTTCTGGATCACGGTGCAGGGCAGGGGAGGTCATGCGGCGCTTCCGCATCAGACGATCGACAGCATTGCCGTCGCTGCACAGGTTGTCACCAACCTGCAACATATTGTCTCGCGCAATACCGATCCGCTCGATAACCTCGTTATCTCGGTAACCCAATTTATTGGAGGCACGACCCACAATGTCATTCCGGGCTCGGTTGAAATTTGCGGAACCGTACGCAGTTTCGATGCCACGCTGCGTGAGTCGGTGCCCGCACTAATGGAACGGGTAGTAAAAGGGATTACAGACGCTCATGGCGCCACTTACACATTCAAATACGAGTTCGGCTATCGCCCTGTAATTAATGATGCAGAAGTTACGGAGAAAATTCGCGAGACCGTACTTGAAGTATTCGGCGAGGAAGCGTTGGAGATGCTACGTCCCAATATGGGTGGTGAGGACTTCTCCGCTTTCCAGCAGAAAGCACCCGGTACATTCTTTTACGTAGGAGCAGGTAATCCTGCGAAAGGCATTACGTATCCGCACCATCACCCTCGTTTTACAATTGACGAGGATGCGCTGGAAAAAGGCGTGAAAATGTTCGTCCATGCGGCATTCAAGCTGTTGAGATAGCCATATAAAAAACCGGGGAACCTCCCCGGTTTTTGTTTGTATTGTTTCGTCCATTTATTACAACGGAATGTTGCCGTGTTTTTTTGCGGGACGCTCTTCTTTTTTGTTGCGCAGCATGTCCAATGCTTCGCGCAGCTTTTTCCGTGTCTCGCGTGGATCGATGACATCATCAACCATTCCGCGGCTCGCCGCCACATAAGGATTGGCGAAGCGTTCACGGTATTCTTCAATTTTGGCCTGTCTTGTCTCGGCCGGGTTCTCGCTGTTTTCAATCTCGCGGGCGAAGATGATATTAGCGGCACCCTCCGCACCCATAACGGCGATTTCAGCGTTCGGCCATGCGTATACGACATCCGCGCCAATCGCTTTGGAATTCAGCGCCACATACGCGCCGCCAAACGCTTTACGCAGAATGACCGTAATCTTCGGCACGGTCGCTTCGGAGTATGCATACAAAATCTTTGCGCCATGACGGATAATACCGCCGTGCTCCTGGTTGACGCCCGGAAAGAAGCCGGATACGTCTTCGAACGTAATGAGCGGAATGTTAAATGAATCACAGAAGCGGACAAACCGTGACAGCTTATCGGACGAATTTATGTCCAGACCACCTGCCATGAACTTCGGCTGATTGGCAACAATGCCTACGCTATGGCCGTCAATGCGTCCGAAACCAATCACAATATTTTTCGCAAAATCCGGCTGCACTTCCAGGAAATCGCCGCCATCGACAATCTTATGGATAACCTTGCGTACATCATATACTTTTGTTCCGGCAATCGGCACGATTTCCGCTAATTCATCATCCCAACCGTCATCCTGATGCTCAAGCGCAACAACGGGAGGCTGCTCCTGGCTGTTCTGCGGCAGGAAGCTCAACAGACGTCGCACCTGTTCCAGCATTTCCGGCTCACTCGGTGCGGTGAAATGCGCGTTGCCGCTAATCGAGGCATGCACTTTGGCGCCGCCCAGATTTTCCGCAGAAATCTTCTCTCCGGTAACCGCCTCGATCACTTTCGGTCCTGTAATAAACATCTGGCTTGTATTCTCTACCATGCAGACAAAGTCCGTAATCGCAGGTGAATAAACCGCTCCGCCGGCGCACGGTCCCATAATAACGGAAATCTGCGGAACGACCCCGGAATAGATGGAGTTGCGATAGAAAATATGACCGTATCCGTCCAGCGATTCGACCCCTTCTTGAATCCGGGCGCCACCCGAATCATTCAGACCGATAATCGGGGCACCGTTTTTTGCCGCCAGGTCCATAATGCGGGCAATTTTTAAGGCGTGCATCTCTCCCAGTGCGCCGCCGAATACGGTAAAGTCCTGCGAAAAAACAAATACGAGGCGGCCGTTCACTTTTCCATAGCCGGTTACTACGCCCTCGCCCGGCCCTTCCATTTTATCCATGCCGAAGTTAGTGGCACGGTGTTCAATAAACGGATTTAACTCTACAAATGTGCCTTCATCAAGCAGTAAATCGATGCGTTCGCGTGCGGTCAATTTACCGCGGTTATGCTGCGCGTCAATGCGCTTATCGCCGCCGCCAAGCTCCACTTTGCGGCGCCGTTCGTACATCTCGTCAATTTTCTCGTACATGGTGCTCATATCTTTGTATAGTCCTCCTATCCATCACACATGGAAAACAAGGCAGGAATCCGCCCGCCTTCTTCTTCTATGACTTCTATTCTCTACTTCTCTAATCTTCTCTTCTTACATCCGATCTAGTGTTTGTCTGCGTGATCAGAAAGTTCCGCTGTATCGGCTTTCTGGCACAGTTCGAGCAGTACGCCGTTCGTCGCTTTCGGATGCAGGAACGCAACCATATTGTTATGCGCGCCCAGCTTCGGCGTATCGCTGATTAACTGCACACCCGCTTCTTTCAATTTGTTCAGTCGCTCCTGCTGGTTATCCACCTTCAGCGCGATATGGTGAATGCCTTCTCCCTTCTTGGCAATAAACTTGGCAATAGCACTGTCTTCGCTTGTCGGCTCCAGCAGTTCGATGTGCGTCTCACCGATTTCAAGAAACGCCACGCGTACATGCTCGCTCTCCACCGTCTCAAAGCCTACCAGCTTCAGGCCGAGCATCTGCGTATAAAATTTAACGGACTCATCAAGATTTTTCACTGCGATACCGATGTGTTCAATTTTTTCCGGCGAGCTCATAAGCGGCTCAGCGGAACCCTGTTTTTCTCTTACTTTATGACGGATGAAATCCGCTGTGTCCTTCGTCTTGGTTCCCGGGGTAAATATCTTGGCAATACCCTGCTCTTCGAGGAACGGAATGTCCTCATCCGGAATAACGCCGCCGCCGATGACGACGATGTCTTCCGCTCCCTGCTCTTTCAGCAGGCGGATGACTTCCGGAAATAGCTCATTATGTGCGCCGGACAGGCAGGACAGACCGATAACGTCCACGTCCTCCTGAATGGCGCTCGCTACGATTTGCGCCGGTGTCTGGCGCAAGCCTGTATATACTACTTCCATTCCTTCGTCACGCAGCGCCTGCGCGATAACCAGCGCGCCGCGGTCATGTCCGTCAAGGCCGGGTTTAGCTACAAGTACGCGTATTTTTCTCTCCATCTCTCTCATCCTCTCCTTACACCGGACGGTATTCGCCGAATTCTTCACGCAGAACGCCACAGATTTCTCCGATGGTGGCATATGCGCGGACCGCGTCTAGAATGAGCGGCATTAGATTATCGCTGCCTTTCGCGCCTTCTCTAAGCGCCGCCAGCGTTTCTTTTACTTTGTCATTATCACGGCGTTCGCGCAACTTCTCAAGCTTGGCGCGCTGTATTTTGCCAAGGCTCGGATCTACGCGCAGCAGCTCCGGCTGCTTCTCGCCTTCAATACGGAAGCGGTTTACACCGACGACAACTTCTTCGCCGGATTCTACCTTCTTCTGGAACTCGTAGGCCTTCTCATGGATTTCACGCTGCATGTAGCCCTGTTCAACGGCGGAAACCGCGCCGCCCATATCTTCGATTTTCTTCAGATAATCGAGCACCCGCTGCTCGATTTGATCGGTAAGGCTTTCTACATAGTATGAGCCCGCAAGCGGATCAACCGTATCAGTTACGCCCGTCTCATACGCAATAATTTGCTGGGTACGCAGCGCGATGCGGGCTGACTCTTCCGTCGGCAGCGCCAGCGCTTCGTCGCGGGAGTTCGTGTGCAGGCTCTGCGTTCCGCCAAGCACTGCTGCCAGCGCCTGAATCGTCACGCGCACAATGTTATTATCCGGCTGCTGCGCGGTAAGCGTCGAGCCGCCCGTCTGCGTATGCACGCGGAACTGCCAGGACTTCGGATTCTTCGCGCCGTACTTCTCTTTCATCAGGCGGGACCAGATACGACGGGCCGCCCGGAACTTAGCAATCTCTTCAAAGAAATTGTTGTGCCCGTTGAAGAAGAAAGACAGTTGTGGCGCAAAATCGTCAATATCAAGGCCGGCTTCGAGCGCGGCTTCAACATACGCCACGGCATCGGCAAGCGTAAACGCCACTTCCTGCACAGCCGTCGAACCGGCTTCACGAATGTGGTAGCCACTGATGCTGATCGTATTCCACTTCGGCACATTCTTGGCACAGTATGCAAAAATATCGGTAATTAAGCGCATGGACGGTTTTGGCGGGAAAATGTATGTGCCACGCGCGATGTATTCTTTCAAAATATCGTTCTGGATTGTACCGGACAGCTTCTCCGGGGGCACGCCCTGCTTCTCGCCGACCGCAATGTACATGGCGAGCAGTACAGACGCCGGCGCGTTAATTGTCATGGATGTGCTAACTTTGTCAAGCGGAATGCCGTCCAGCAGAATCTCCATATCTTCGAGCGAGTCGATGGCTACGCCCACCTTTCCCACCTCGCCGGTGGACATCGGATCATCTGAATCGTAGCCGATTTGTGTCGGCAGGTCAAACGCGCAACTTAAGCCCGTCTGTCCCTGCTCCAGCAGGTACTTGAAACGCTTGTTCGTCTCTTCCGCCGAACCGAATCCGGCGTACTGGCGCATTGTCCAGAAGCGGCCGCGGTACATGGTCGGCTGTACGCCGCGCGTATACGGATATTCACCCGGCAAGCCGGATTTCTCCATATACTCGTCCGTCAGCTCCTCCGGAAAATAGACGCGTTCCACCTCGATACCTGATGAGGTTTCGAATTTCTCTTTGCGCTCCGGCACTTTGGCAAGGCGTGCTTCCACTTTCTCTTCCCACGCTTGAAGCGCTTTCTTCGCTTTGTTTTTGCCCATGGTTTCCCTCCTCATAGAGCACTCCATATCATTTCTTCTTTGTATCTGTTTCTATTTTTGAAACAAAGGAATTGTTCCAATCTTTCTATAATATTCTTCTTTTTCCCTTGAACTCCTGCTTGTTTCGACAAAATTTCACACAAAAAACTCCCATGGCATCTCAGCCGCAACCCCGACATGAAAATCATGGGAAGACCGGTTGACTTTTGAGATGCGAAAGAAAAGAAAGAAGAGAACGAGAAGATGATTTTAATGTGGAAAAAGGCGAACGCCTTTTTCCTCCCTAAGATCTCATTTTCTTCTTCCCCCCTCCTTCTTTTCTCATGATTTTCAAAGAAAAAGAAAAGAGGAGGCGTTCGTCCCGCTCCTCCTTATCATATCCTCTTAGTAAATGCTTGTATGCGAGCCGTATGCTTCCAGTTTCTGCTTCACACTTTGCAGGAAGCGGCCGCACACCAATCCGTCAAGCACCCGATGGTCAAGCGACAGACAAAGATTGGCCATATCGCGGATGGCAATCATATCATCGATAACGACCGGACGCTTGACGATCGACTCCATACTAACAATAGCCGCCTGCGGCTGATTGATAATCGGCGCGGACAGCACGGAGCCGAATGAACCGGTATTGTTTACGGTAAATGTGCCGCCAGACATATCGTCCATCGAGAGCTTCCCCTGACGCGTTTTCGCCGCCAATTCGTCCACTGCACGCGCCAAACCATAGATGCTCTTCTGATCGGCATCTTTAATGACCGGCACGAACAGCGCGTCATCAGTGGCTACGGCGATGGAGATGTTGATATTTTTGCGCATAATGATTTTATCGCCTGCCCAGACGGAGTTCATAATCGGGAATTGTTTGATCGATTCCACAACCGCCTTGATAAAGAATGGCAGGAACGTCAGATTAAAGCCCTCTTTTGCTTTGAACTCGTCTTTCAAGCTGTTGCGCAACTTCACCAGATTGGTCATATCGACTTCGACCATCGTCCAGGCGTGCGGCGCGTCATGCTTGCTCTGCACCATGCGGTTTGCAATCGTTTTTCGAACGCTGGTAACCGGAATTTCCGTATCGCCCGGATAAACGCTGACTTCCAGCGTGCCCACCGCAGGACGTACGCTCGGCTCCGGCACCCGCTCCGGCTCTGCCGCTGCAGTCGGCTGCCGGGTGGCAGTCCGCTGTTGAGCCGATACTGCCTGGATTGCCGGTTCTGCCTGCGGAACCGGCTGTGCCGCTGTCCTGCTCCGTTCGATAAAGCTCATTACATCTTTACGGGTAATCCGTCCTTCTTTGCCCGTACCTTCGAGTTGATTCAAATCAATATTGTTTTCCTGGGCGAGACGCATCACGGCCGGAGAATAACGCTTGCCGGCTGCTTTTGCCGCCGCGCCGCCCGCATCACTCGGCCGTGCCGATGCTACCGGCGTTTTGGGAGATTCGGCCGCCGGCATCTCAGACGCGGTCTCCTGCGTATTGGCAGGCTGTGCTGCCGCTTGTGCAGCCGCGGCGCCGCCTTCGGTTTCGATATAGCAGATCAGATCGCCGACAGCAAGCGTATCGCCTTCGCCGGCTACCAGCTCCGCTACCGTACCTTCCAAGGTCGAGGGAACTTCGGCATTGACTTTATCGGTCGTTACTTCGCACAACGGTTCGTATTTTTTTACTTTATCGCCCGGTTTGACCAGCCATTTCGCAATGGTGCCTTCTGTAACGGATTCGCCTAACTGGGGCATAAACACTTCGGTTGCCATAACGCGTGTTGCCTCCTTCTATCTGAGAAAATCATGAAAAAATCTGGATATTAAAATTCGGCCAGCTCGCGCATTGCGGCCATTACCTTGTCAGGAGTAAGCATGAAGAATTTCTCAAGCGTCGGACTGTACGGCATCGCCGGTACGTCCGGTCCTGCCAGACGTTTAATCGGCGCATCTAGATCGAACAAGCATTCTTCGGCGATTACAGCCGCTACCTCGCCGCCAACGCCGCCTTCTTTGTTGTCCTCATGGATAATGAGCACCTTACCGGTTTTGCGAGCCGCTTCCACGATACTTTCTTTGTCGAGCGGATAGAGCGTGCGCAAATCAAGAACGTGGGCGTTAATACCTTCTTCAGCCAGCTTCTCCGCTGCCTGCAGCGCAAAATGCAACGTCAGACCGTAGCTAATAACCGTAATGTCTTCACCTTCGCGCTTTATGTCGGCTTTACCCAGCGGCACGGTATAATCCGACTCTGGGACTTCGCCTTTAATCAATCGGTAGCAACGCTTATGTTCAAAAAAGAGTACCGGATCATCATCACGAATCGCCGCTTTCAACATGCCCTTTACATCGTATGGGGTAGAAGGAGCCACAACTTTCAAACCCGGCGTACTGTTGAACATCGCTTCTACACTCTGTGAATGATAGAGCGCACCGTGCACGCCTCCGCCATAAGGGGCGCGGATAACGAGCGGGCAGTGCCAGTCATTGTTGGAACGGTAGCGCATTTTCGCTGCTTCGCTGACAATCTGGTTAACCGCCGGCATGATAAAGTCAGCGAACTGCATTTCTGCTACCGGCCGCATCCCGTAGGCAGCGGCGCCAATTGCCACGCCGGCAATCGCGGATTCAGCAAGCGGTGCGTCAATCACGCGCTCTTCCCCGAATTCTTCGTACAGTCCGTTCGTCGCACGGAATACGCCGCCGCGCACCCCCACATCTTCGCCCATGATAAACACGCGCCTGTCGCGCTGCATTTCCTCGCGCAGCGCCTGGGTTACCGCATCGATATATGAAATGATTGCCATCCTATTCTACCCCCTCTTATTCCGCATATACGTGATTGAGCGCGGACTCCGGCTCCGGATAAGGCGCATTCTCAGCGTACTCGGTCGCTTCGTCCACTTCACGCGCCGCCTGTTCGTTCAACTCTTTCTCTTTTTCTTCTGTCAACAAGCCTACTTCGCGCAGATAGACGGAGAAGCGCAGGATCGGATCTTTCTTCTTCGCTTCTTCAACCTCTTCGCGCGAACGGTACGAACGGTCGTCATCGTCGCTCGAGTGCGGTACAAGACGGTACGTAACGGCCTCGATCAGCGTCGGGCCTTCGCCGCGGCGGCCCCGGTCCACCGCTTCTTTCGTCGCTTTATATACTTCAATCGGGTCATTTCCGTCGATAGACACGCCCGGAAATCCATAGCCCTGCGCCCGGTCCGCCACACTCTTGCAGGCAAGTTGCTTCGTAATCGGTACGGAAATGGCATACTTGTTATTTTCGCAGAAGAAGATAACCGGAAGCTTGTGTACTCCGGCGAAGTTCGCCCCTTCATGGAAATCGCCCTGGTTGCTTGATCCTTCACCGAACGAAGTAAATACGACCGGATTCTTACCGTCCATCCGACCTGCCAGCGCAAGACCTACGGCATGCGGTACCTGGGTCGTTACCGGACTTGATCCGGTTAAGATATTATGTTTGCGGCTGCCAAAGTGGCCCGGCATCTGACGTCCGCCGCTGTTCGGATCTTCCGCCTTCGCAAACGCCGACAGCATCATATCTTTAGCCGTCATGCCGAACGCCAGTACGACGCCCATATCCCGATAGTACGGGCACGCATAATCCGTTTCTCGATTAAACGCGAACGCCGCACCTACCTGTGCCGCTTCCTGCCCCTGGCAGGAGATAACAAACGGAATTTTGCCTGCGCGGTTGAGAAGCCACATCCGTTCATCAATTTTACGGGCCAAAAGCATAGTGTAGTACATATCTAAAACCTGTTCATCGGTTAAACCTGCCGCTTGATGACGATTTTCCGCCATAAACAATCGCCTCCTTAAATATTGGTGAGATGGAGGT
>Ga0310821_100202_pt1 | contig 44726 bp, 39 predicted proteins | sample P4_ome_FD_201300 | JGI IMG/M metagenome (GOLD analysis project Ga0310821, IMG submission 201300) | Sorghum-adapted microbial communities from Joint BioEnergy Institute, Emeryville, California, United States - P4_Day56_Rep1 | ecosystem: Engineered > Bioreactor > SSF (Solid state fermentation) >...
CTTCCGCTGCCCGGCCCCTTTTTTAAAAAGCGGGTGTGCCCGGGTTAGTTTCGTATTGCCTTTTTTCAGTTCGTGCAATGAGTTTATTTTCAGGATAGGAAAGTAGATTCGTTTTACAGTGATAAAGCAAAATATACTTTCCCTCCACTAGTAAGCGAGTTTTTCTCATTGTCTTCGATTTTTAGCGGCATTCTTAATTTTATATAATGGAAAAGGGAAGCTGAGGTGAAAGAAAGTGGAGATACGACAGATTATGCGGGATATCAAACAGGGCAAGATTGCACCGGTATATGTACTTTACGGTACGGAGCAGTATATGATGGACGAGCTGGTACGTTTGATTGAAGGGAAAGCCTTGGATGAAGCAAGCCGTGACTTTAACTACAGCACATATGACCTGCGGGAGACACCGATTCAGCTGGCGCTGCAGGATGCTGAGACTTTCCCATTAATGGGAGAGAAGCGCGTTGTCCGTGCATCGCATGCCGTGTTTCTAACCGGAGCGAAGCCGCCGTCCGGTGTTCCCGAGCACGACCTGGATGCACTTACGGCATATATAAGCAATCCTCCGGACTATTCCGTGCTGATTCTCGAAGTGGCGCAGGACAAGCTTGATGAGCGAAAAAAGGTGGTCAAAGCGCTGAAAAAAGACAGCATCGTGGTGGAATGCGCCCCCCTAAAAGAAGCGGCCCTGGTCGAGTGGGTGATTCGGCAGGCGAAACGGTACAATGTAGTCATGGAACCTGCGGCGGCAGAGCTGCTGATTATGATGAGCGGCACACAGCTGCGTCAACTGGATAAAGAGATTGAAAAAATGGCCGTATATGTAGGGGAAGACGGGGAGATTACAGAGCAGACGGTAGAGGCGCTGGCAACGCGCGAGCTGGAGCACGATATCTTCCGTTTAATTGATAAAATCGCCCGTCTGCAAATCGAGGATGCGGTTCGCATGTACTATGACCTGCAGCGGCTGAACGTTGGAAGCAGCGAGACGAAAGGGGAGGGCGAGCCGCTCAAGATTCTTACGCTGCTGGCCCGGCATTTCCGCATTCTGCTGCAGGTAAAGGCGCTGCAGCCGCACGGATATTCCCCGCAGCAGATGGCCTCGATGCTCGGCATTCATCCGTATGCAGCTAAACTGGCGAATGAGCAGGCGCGCGCCTTCAGTGAGAAAGCGCTTAAGGGTATTCTGCACCGGCTTGCTGAAGAAGACGTGCGCATTAAAACAGGGCAAATTGATAAAGTATTTGCGCTTGAGCTATTCATATTGGGCTTAAAAGATATGATGCATCCGACTCCATAAGAAAAAGCGACCTGGAATGGGTCGCTTTTTCTTGATATGAATGCATTCATATATGCTTAAGCGGACAGGCCGTTAACCTTCTTAGCCAGACGAGACTTCTTGCGGGAAGCTGCGTTTTTGTGGATCAGACCTTTGGTTACTGCTTTGTCCAAATGTTTGCCGGCAACTTGCAGTGCAGTTTTAGCTGCTTCCAAGTTTCCTGCTGCTACAGCGGCTTCTACTCCTTTAATCGCAGTGCGAAGGGCAGATTTTTGAGCGGCACGGTGTGCACGGCGCTTTTCGATTGTTTTTGTACGCTTGATTGCAGATTTAATATTTGGCATGAGATTCACCTCCTTGGTGAATAAGATACTACTTTTATAAAGTCAACAAGAGAAATTGTATCATGTGCACCGGGGGTTTGCAAGAAAGTTTTTCTTCGCATAAACAAAGCTGGATCAGGAGAGTGTAAAAATGAGGTGATGTGTATGGACAAGCAGCTGGATTTAAGCGTATATGCAGTGCGGACAGACCTGGCGCTTGAAGCACGCGAGATGGCGTCACGAGAACGCTCCGAAGAGATTCCCGGCGTTCGTTTTCACAGCGAAGAAGAGAACGGAATTACCGTTTCGAAAATGGTCATCGAGACGATGGAGGGGGCCGAGCGAATCGGCAAAATGCCGGGGCGCTACGTTACGTTGGAAGTGCCGGGCCTGCGCAATCAGGATTCTGAGCTGCAGGACCGGGTGGCAACCCGGTTTGCCCGTGAGTTTCATGCGTTCCTAAAGGATATCGGCATTCAGGAGGGAGATAGTGCATTAATTGTCGGCCTGGGCAACTGGAATGTAACACCGGATGCAGTTGGTCCGATGGTGGTAGAGAACGTACTGGTGACCCGGCACTTGTTCGAGCTTATGCCTGAGCAGGTGGAAGAAGGGTACCGTTCGGTTAGTGCCGTTTCTCCCGGTGTACTCGGAATTACCGGCATTGAAACAAGCGAGATTGTGTACGGTATTATTGAGAAGACCCGGCCGGATTTTGTCATTGCGATTGATGCGCTCGCATCCCGTGCGCTTGAGCGGGTGAATACGACCGTCCAGATTTCCGATGCGGGGATTAGCCCTGGCTCCGGTGTAGGAAATAAGCGAAAGCCGCTTACGAAAGAAACGCTTGGTATTCCGGTTATCGCGGTAGGCGTGCCGACAGTAGTCGATGCCGCAACGATTGTCCATGATGCGATTACGTATATACTCGCCCATCTCGGTCGTCAGGTGAAAGAGGCAAAAAATCCGAAGCCGGCAGGTAGGCTTGTGCCCGGCGGCTTTACCTTCCCCGGCAAGGTTGAACGATATACGGAGGAAGATATGCCGAATGAAGCGGAGCAAAAGGCGATTCTTGGCATGATCGGCGAGCTTGCAGAGGAAGAGAAGCGGCAGTTGATTCATGAAGTGCTGGCTCCGCTCGGTCACAACCTTATCGTCACACCGAAAGAGGTGGATGACTACGTCGAAGACATTGCCAATATCATCGCCAGCGGACTCAACGCCGCTCTTCACGGAGCTATCGACATGGAGAACGTGTCTGCCTATACTCATTAGAAATATGATATGAACAAACAAGCCGCGCGCCGCACAGTTTCTTTTCAGCAAGGAAGATGCACTGTCCGTGCGATGAAGTTCGAACGGGAATCGCCAAACATCTGAGCCGACCGAAGATGGAGACAATGGCGATTCTTTCTCCGTTCTCACTTCTTCGCACCAGGTAGAAAAGAAAAAATCGGCGATGCGGCTTTTTTGTTCAAACTCATGTAGTTACTTGACTCAATCTTCTTTGCGCAAAATGGAAAGCACCTCGGGTATACAACTGTCATTTCGCGCCTTCTTCCTATAATTGCGTTCTACTTCCTGCTGCAGATTCATAGATTAGTAGAAATCAGTGACACAGACGATGGACAAACCATCCGGGCAGCGGGAAAGGAGAGCAGAACATGTACCGAAAAAGTCGCGGTTTTGTCGTTAATCTGAATGGAGCAGGCATGCAGAAAAGCTTCGTCATCCTTTCGCTGGGCACAGCGGTTATTTTCGTATTGGCAGGCATCCTGTTCGCTTCGCAGGCGGGACGGGGGTTGTCTTCGCAGCAGGTGGGCAAGATGACGGTAGCGATGTCGAGCGGCGTCCTGCTCCATACGATGTCATATGAAATTCCGTATTTTGAAGCCGTGCAAAAAAACGAAGAAAATATCGATGTATCTTCTCTGGCGTTTCGGCTTATTACCAGTATCAATCCCAAAGATCCGCGCAGCTTTTTGGGCAATGAGCTGCCAGGATTTAGTCTGTTTGATACCGAGGTGCTCGTATCCGGCAAAGAACTCGCGCTGAGCGAGCTGCCGTTTGAATCTTCTCCGCCTCCGGAAGCGCTCAAAAAAGAGGCGGACACGGCAAAGGCCGCCCCTGCACAGGCGGAGACAGAAAAGCCGATGGAACAAGAAGTGCTGTCCACAAATGGCAAAAAAGTCTTTTTCATCTACAACACTCACAACAGAGAATCCTGGGTGCATGCCGTTCCGGAGGCGCGTGCCAAAAACAATCCTGATCTAGCGATGGATTCTGAAACAAACATCACCCTTGTCAGCAAACGCCTTTCGCAATCTCTTGAGAAGAACGGCATCGGCTCGTCCGTTGGCACGACCGACTTTACCGGGCGGCTGATCAACCGGGGGGCAGCATACGCGCTCTCTTATGCCGAATCGCTGAAAGCGGTCAAAGCGGTTATGGCGCAAAATCGGGATTTAAATTACTTCATCGATATTCACCGTGACTCGCTCAGGCGCAAATCCACAACCGTTACGCTGGACGGCAAATCGTACGCGCAGATTCACTTCGTTATCGGAATGCGCAACAAAAATTGGGAAAAGAATCAACAGTTTGCCCTTAAAGTGCACAACGCCGTTGAAAAGAAGTACCCCGGCCTGTCCAAAGGTATATTTGGCAAAAAAGGTGGGAATGGTGAGTATAATCAGTCCGTTTCCCCGAATGCCATTCTAATTGAGGTGGGCGGCGTCGACAACACGATAGAGGAATGCTACCGGACAGCGGATGTGCTGGCGGAAGCGATTGCTGAAGTGTATTGGGAAGCGGAAAAGGTTGACGCGAAAACGAAGCCGAAACGGTCGTAAGCGGGAGGGAATACGGTGAAGCTGGCCGCCAAATTCTTTTTGCTTGTCGGGGTTTTATTTGTGGGCATCTTATGCGGCATTAATCTGGCGGAGAAAGGCATCCAGCGCATTGAGGGAGCCTCTGATCAACCGGTAAAAGGATTTTATATCAAAAAGGTGGAGAACGGCAGCATCGAGGTGGAAGTGCTGGGCAAACAGGTCGTATCGGAACCGGCGCTGTCCGAAGCAAGAATGGTGGGCGAGAGCTGGATTAGCCACACGGGCAACCGCATTCGGACCTGGGTGGTAACGACCACAAGAAACATGATGGAATGGCTTATGGATAAATTATAGCGAGGAAATTAGAGGTTAGATTTAATGGAAAAGAAAAAGGGATCTTTATATACTTTTATTGCCCTCATAACATTTTAGCCGTTCTAACTACGTGATTGGCGGTTGAAAAGTTATGAGGTTTTTTATGATATGCTTGAATACTGAAGGGATAGGTAGGAATGTGGCGTTTTTTTCTTTCTATATCTAAACTTCTAATTTCTTAACCCTTGTTTTTATCCAATAAGAGGAGGAAACGGACATGACGGTATATACGGAACGGATAAATAAAGTGCGTAAAGAACTGGAACAGTTGGATGCTGAGGCTGCGCTGATTACGTCGCCGTTATCAGTGGCGTATTTGACGGGATTCGCCTGCGATCCGCATGAGCGGTTCCTGGGTTTGCTGCTGCGGGAAGACGGTGCGGTATTGTTTGTGCCATCGCTGGAAAAGGAAAAAGCGGAAAGCGAACTTGGAGGTGCAGGTTCGTCAATTCATGAAATCCTGGGCGTGCAGGATACGGATGATCCATATGATAAAGTGAAACAAAACGGTGGTTTGAGTACGGTTCGCCGCCTGGCGGTCGAAAAGGAATATATGAAGCTGGGGCACGCCGAGCGCCTGGGGGCCGTATTCGAAGGACTTACTTTCACGGATATAGGAGGTTTGGTATCGCGGATGCGAAACCGAAAAACACCTGAAGAAATCGCAAAACTCAAAGCGGCCGCTGTCCTGGTGGAAGATGTGCTGGCGGAAGGGCTAAAGCGGGTGAAAGCGGGTGTGACAGAATTAGAGCTCGTGGCTGAGCTTGAATATATCATGAAGAAAAAAGGGGCGGATGGTCCTTCGTTCGATACAATGGTATTAGCCGGAGCTAATTCGGCGTTACCACACGGCGTACCGGGCGCAACAAAAGTGCAGGAAGGAGCATTCCTGCTGTTTGACCTGGGCGTGTTTAAAGACGGATACTGCTCGGATATTACCCGGACGTTTGTGGTGGGCGAACCTTCAGCAGAGATGGAAAAAATCTATAACACGGTGCTTGCGGCAGAGGAAGCAGCCATTCGTGCCGTACAAATCGGCCGCCCACTGGCTGAAGTGGATCGGGCAGCACGGAGCGTCATCGAAGATGCGGGCTATGGCCGCTATTTCACCCATCGTACCGGTCATGGTCTCGGCATGGAAGTACACGAATATCCATCGGTTCATGGCGCAAATGAAGAAGCAATGGAAGCGGGCATGGTGTTTACGATTGAGCCGGGCATTTACGTGCCGGGTGTGGGCGGCGTCCGGATTGAAGATGATGTCTATGTGACGGAGAGCGGGGCAGGGCTTTTAACTTCGTTCCCTAAAGCGCTCACCCGCCTTGAGATTTGAATTGCTGTTGGCACTAATGCCTGATATAATAGGCATTAGTGCATTTTTTTCCTCGTGGGAGGTATTGTATGGATCGTAGACAAAGACAGGAGAAAATCCGGAACTTCTCCATTATCGCTCACATTGACCACGGTAAATCGACGCTGGCCGATCGAATTCTTGAATTTACGGGTGCGCTGAGCGATCGGGAGCGGGAGGACCAGTTTCTCGATCAGATGGATTTGGAAAGGGAGCGCGGCATTACGATTAAGCTGAATGCCGTGCAGTTGAAATATAAAGCGAAAGACGGCGAAGAATACATTCTTCACCTGATTGATACGCCGGGACACGTCGACTTCACATATGAAGTGTCGCGCAGTCTGGCCGCCTGTGAAGGCGCGCTGCTGGTCGTGGACGCGGCGCAGGGCATCGAAGCGCAGACACTGGCAAATGTGTACCTGGCGCTCGACAACGACCTGGAGATTCTTCCGGTCATCAATAAAATTGACCTGCCGAGCGCAGAGCCGGAGCGCGTCAAGCAGGAAGTTGAAGATGTGATCGGGCTTGACGCCAGCGAGGCTGTGCTTGCGTCTGCAAAAGCCGGCATCGGGATTGAAGAAATTCTTGAGCAGGTCGTAGCAAAGGTGCCTGCACCGACCGGTGACCCTGATGCGCCGCTGAAAGCACTCATTTTCGATTCGCTATACGACCCGTACCGTGGCGTTATCGCGTATGTGCGGATTGTAGACGGCACGGTGAAAAAAGGTTCGAAGATTAAAATGATGGCGACCGGTTCGGTATTCGAAGTCACCGAAGTCGGCACACACGCACCATTCCCGAAACAGGTAGACGAGCTGACTGTAGGGGACGTAGGATTCATCGCCGCCAGCATCAAGACAGTGCGCGATACCCGTGTCGGTGATACGATTACGCTGGCGGACAATCCGGCAAGCGAACCGCTGCCGGGTTACCGCAAAGTAAACCCGATGGTATTCAGCGGAATGTATCCGGTCGACAGTGCAGATTACAACGACCTGCGGGAAGCGCTGGAGAAGCTGCAGCTTAATGACGCATCCCTGCAGTTCGAGCCGGAGACATCACAGGCGCTCGGTTTTGGTTTCCGCTGCGGTTTCTTGGGGATGCTTCATATGGAAATTATCCAGGAGCGAATTGAACGGGAATTCGATATCCCGCTTATTACGACGGCACCGAGCGTAATCTATCACGTAACGAAAACGGACGGCGAAAAAATCGCGATTGAAAACCCGTCCAACATGCCGGAGCAGCAAAAAATCGATTTTATCGAAGAACCGTACGTAAAAGCATCAATTATGGTGCCGAAAGACTTCGTCGGCGCGATCATGGATTTGTGCCAGCGTAAACGCGGCGAATTCATTGATATGCAGTACATTGATGAGACGCGCGTGCAGATCGTGTATGAGATGCCGCTCGCTGAGATTGTTTTTGAGTTCTTTGATCAGTTGAAATCAAGTACGAAAGGCTACGCATCATTTGACTACGAACTGGTCGGCTATAAGAAATCCAGGCTGGTTAAGATGGACATTTTGCTCAACGGCGAAGTGGTGGACGCCCTGTCCTTTATCGTACACCGTGACACGGCGTATCAGCGCGGCCGTGTTCTGTGCGAGAAGCTAAAAGAGCTGATCCCGCGCCAGATGTTCGAAGTGCCGATACAGGCAGCCATCGGACATAAAATCATCGCCCGCGAAACAATTAAGGCGATGCGCAAGAATGTGCTTGCCAAATGCTACGGCGGTGACATTTCCCGTAAACGTAAACTGCTTGAGAAGCAGAAGGAAGGGAAGAAGCGCATGAAGGCCGTCGGGAGCGTAGAAGTGCCGCAGGAAGCGTTTATGGCGGTACTCAAGATGGACGATAATTAAGCAGTGCGAAAGCATAGCGAGGAGCGGAGAATAAGAGGGAGAGAAGGCCTTTTTATTTCCGCTCTTTTATATTAACTATAGATTGCAGGTGATGCGGTATGACACAGGCCGTGTACATTCACATTCCGTTTTGTACAAATAAATGCTACTACTGTGATTTCAATTCGTATGTAACGAAGAATCCGCGGTTGGTATGGGACTATCTGGACGCGCTTGATAGAGAAATGGCAGAAACAGTTCGGCACGTTCCGCCTCAAGAAATTAAGACCATCTTTGTCGGCGGAGGCACACCAACATTCCTTGATGCCAAGCAGATGGCGTATTTCCTGGAAACGGTGGCGCGGCATTTTTCGAATAGAAGCAAAGACATTGAATTTACGATGGAAGCCAATCCCGGTACGACAGACATGGAGAAACTGAAAGTGATGAGAGAAGGCGGCGTTAACCGGATTAGCTTCGGCGTACAGTCGTTCAATGACGAATTGCTTAAGCGAATTGGACGCATTCATGACAGCGAGCAGGTGCTGCGCAGTCTGACGAATGCAAAAGAAGCCGGGTTTGTTAACATCTCGATCGATTTGATGTTCGGTCTGCCGGATCAGACGGAGAAGTTGTTTCAAGAAACACTGGATAAAGCTTTTGCGCTCGACTTGCCCCATTTTTCTTCATACAGTTTGAAAGTGGAAGAGAATACGCTCTTTCATACATTATATGAAAAGGATCAGCTTCCACTGCCGACCGAAGACGAAGAAGTGGCGATGTATGAGCGGCTTATGGAGCAAATGGAACGTCGTGGGTATCGTCAATATGAGATTAGCAACTTTGCCCGTCCGGGCTGGGAGAGCCGCCACAATATGACATACTGGCGCAATGAATACTATTACGGCATCGGTGCGGGTGCACATGGATACGTAAATGGAACACGGCATGTGAACGCCGGTCCGCTTGCGCAGTATATGCAGCTTGTACAGGAAAAAGGGTTGCCCCGTGTCGAGCAATTCGAAGTCAGTCCGGCGGAGGCAATGGAAGACCATATGATTATGGGACTGAGAATGATGCGAGGAGTTTCCGAAAGCGAGTTTGAACGGCGGTACAAAACGACGCTTAAGGAGCAGTTCGGTCCGGTCATCGATGAGCTGACGGGCCTTGGCTTGCTTGCCTGGAGCGAAGATCGCATTCATCTTACCAAACGCGGAATCCCGCTCGGAAATGAGGTATTCGCAAGATTTCTGGGGCTAGTTGACAAAGTTTAATCTCCTTTGGTATTTTTGAAGTAAGCTCTTTAGCACTCGCTCTTTGGGAGTGCTAACAAAGGAGGGGCAGCATGCTTACGGAACGCCAGCAATTAATTTTAAGTGCTATCATAGACAATTACATTCGTTCCGCCGAGCCGGTTGGATCGCGTACACTTTCGAAGCGGGAAGATATCGGCTACAGTTCTGCCACCATCCGCAATGAGATGGCGGATTTGGAGGAGCTTGGATATCTTGAACAGCCGCATACGTCGGCAGGCCGTATTCCTTCTAATAAAGGATACCGTTTTTACGTGGACCAGCTTGTTCGCATGCCGTTTATGCGGGTGGAAGACGCCGCGTATATCCGCCGGGTTTTTGCCGAGCGTTTTTACGAATTCGAGCAGGTGATGAACCAGGCAGCGTCGATTCTCTCTGGCTTAACCAATTACACGTCCATCATACTTGGGCACGATATAAAAACGACTCGTTTAAAAGCGTTGCAGATGATCCCGCTATCTTCACAGTCGGCCGTATTCATTCTTGTAACGGATACGGGCAAGGTAGAGAACAAAACGATTTCTTTGCCGGAAGGAATGGAAATCCAGGAAGTGGAGCGGGTGGTAAATCTGCTAAACGCCAAGCTTACCGGCGTACCTATGGCAGAACTGAGACAGCGCCTGCATACGGAAGTGGCGAAGGAGCTTGGCCGCTATATTCAGCAGTATGAACAGTTTGTGGAACTGCTTGAAGAGACGCTGACGCATGAGCCGGATGATCATATTGTGCTCAAAGGTACGACCAACATTATGATGCAGCCTGAATTTCGTGATGTAGATAAAGTCAGGGATATTTTGACACTTTTTGAGCAGAATGAAATGGTAGTGCGGCTGTTTGATTCACAGCAGAGCGGACTCCAGGTGCGAATCGGTACCGAGAATAAAGAACAGGCGGTCAGCGGCTGCAGCATCATTACCGCCACATACCACCTGGACGGCCAACCGGTCGGCACGATCGGTATCTTAGGGCCGACACGCATGGAATATGCCCGGGTCATGGCGATTCTGAACGAGCTTTCTGACAATTTGTCGGAAGCATTTGAGAGATTTTATAAATCCGGCGCTTAAACCCGCGTCGGATCATTATGTGGATAAAAGGGGATGCTTATGGGTTCACATCCGACAGAGCGTGACGGCTCAGGGGACGAACGGCTATCCACCCTGCTTCATAACATGCGTGCGGTACAGGCGGTTGCCGCATCGGTCGAGGGAACCATTGGTCCCAAAGGACTTGATACGATGCTTGTAGACGAACAGGGCGGCGTTATCATTACGAATGACGGCGTTACGATTCTCGAAGAGATGGAAGTGAAGCACCCGGCTGCCCGGTTGATGATCGGTCTTGCCCGTTCGCAACAGCGCGAGGTTGGGGATGGGACAACGACCGCTACATTGTTGGCCGCTGCTCTTGTTACCGAGGGTGTAGCCCAGGTGCAGAAGGGGGTTCCGGTGGCCAAGGTCATCGCCGGCATCGAGCAGGGGATTGGCGAGGCAGTCGCCCGCCTCAAAGAGGCGGCACTGCCGATTCATACATTCGATGATGAACGTCTGTTTCATATTGCATACATTGCGGGAAGGGAGCAGGAGGACATCGCCCGATTGGTTATCGAAGGAGCCAAACTGCTTGGACGGGAGAAGATGCTGGAGCCTGACTTCTCTTTCAGCGATTTGATTACCGCACGCGAAAGCGCGGAGAATGAAGTGCTGGACGGTGTGATTATTAATCAGCGCCCGCTATCCCGCGAGATGCCGAAGCATATGGAGAACGTACGTCTGCTTGTGTTGAACGATGCACTTGCTCCGGAAGAGATGGATGATGAAGCGCTGGGCACGGAAATCGGATTTCAACGATACCTACAGCTGAAAGAAGAGTATCGGCGCAACCTGGAGAAACTTCGGATGCTGGAAGTGGGCGCGGTTATCCTCGACCGAAGCTGTGATAGCATGGCGGAAGAATTCTGTCTTGACCACGGCATTCTTGTGCTGCATCGCGTGTTCCAGTCGGAGCGGGTGCGGGCAGCGCGATACACCGGGGCCCGTTCGTTGAAGCGGAGCGCACTGAATAAAGACATAAAGGAACTCTCACGCTCGTTAGGGTTTGCGGAGCGGCTGGAATTCGACGAGTCGCTCGGTCAGGTGCGAATCATGGGGGGCAGGGGAGTACCTACCGCTACCATGATTATCGGAGCTTCAACCGGCGAGGTTGTCGGGGAGCGGGAACGAATTGCAAAGGATGCCGCAGCGGCTGTACAGGCGGCGCTTCGCGGAGGATATTTGCCCGGCGGAGGGAGCATCGAATTATTTTTGTCTCGCCACCTGGAAGTGTGGCGCCAGTCAGTCAAAGGAATGGAAGGCTTCGGGGTTGAAGCGGTCGCGGCGGCGCTCCGTACACCGCTGATTCAGATGATGCGCAATGCAGGTTTCAATCCGCTTGAGAAGATTGAGCAGGTGAAAGCGGCGCAGGCTGAAGCCGGCGTATCAAGTACTGGTCTTAATTTCGATACCGGGCAGTGTGCTGATATGCTGACCAGCGGAGTGGTGGATCCGGCGCTGGTCAAGCTGCATGCCCTGCAGACGGCCGGTGAGGTGAGCCGCGCGATTTTGCGCATACATACGGTCATCCGCAGGAAATCTCCGACCACACTATCAGACGAATAGGGGGAAGTACTGTGTCAGAGGAAAAGAAGAAGGACGCCGAGACGGCGGAGGAAATAACGGAACAGGAAGAAACGAAGGAAGCAGCAGAAGCCGTCCAGCCTGAAGAGGATAAGCAGGAAGAGGCAAGCGAAGTGTCCGAGTTGACACGCGAGCAGGAACTGCTTGCGCAGATTGAGCAGTTGAAAGCGGAGAAGGAAGAATTAAATAATAAATATTTGCGCGCACAGGCTGATTTGCAGAATTTCCGCACGCGTGTCAATAAGGAAAAGGAGCAAATGCTCAAGTATTCCTCACAGCGTGCGATCGAGGCGCTGCTGCCTGTCGTCGACAACTTCGAGCGCGCCATCGCGGCAAGCCAGGACGCTGCGGATGTAGAAACGCTGAAGCAGGGCATCGATATGGTATTCCGTCAACTGCAGCAGGTACTCGAGCAGGAGGGCGTTACGACGGTGCCGGGTGTCGGCGAGCCGTTCGACCCGAATATGCACCAGGCGGTGATGCAGGAAGACAGCAGCGAATACGAATCCGGCATCATTATTGAAGAATTCCAGAAGGGCTATAAGCTGAAAGACCGCGTCATCCGCCCTTCTATGGTAAAGGTAAGCTCCTAACTGAGCGGGAAGGAAGATATACGCAAAAGGTGCAATAAACATGCATGTAGAGCTTTTCTGTATCTAACCGCATGTAAGCTATTAAATTTGATTGAGCAAATGTTTTTCTCCCATTTTTGTGCACACCGTTCCTTCCCCCCAGTGTAGAGTTCTGCACAGAAGGAGAAAGGGAAGCAAAAATGCGGAGAAAAACATTGCGGCAACTACTTTAAATACACTTAGAAAGGTTGGTCAACATATAATGGCTAAAGTAATCGGGATTGACTTAGGTACCACAAACTCTTGTGTTGCAGTTATGGAAGGCGGCGAGCCGGTCGTTATTCCGAATCCGGAAGGCAACCGTACCACTCCGTCCGTTGTAGCGTTCAAAAACGGCGAGCGCATTGTTGGTGAAGCGGCGAAACGCCAGGCGATTACAAACCCTGATAACACTGTCATCTCCATTAAACGTTACATGGGCACAAACCATAAAGTAACGCTGGAAGGCAAAGAATATACGCCGCAGGAAGTATCCGCAATGATTCTGCAGAAGCTGAAATCAGACGCAGAAGCATACCTTGGTGAACCGGTAACACAGGCCGTTATTACAGTTCCGGCTTACTTCAATGACAGCCAGCGCCAGGCCACAAAAGACGCAGGTAAAATCGCAGGTCTTGAAGTGCTTCGTATCGTCAACGAGCCGACGGCGGCCTCCCTTGCGTACGGTATGGAAAAAGAAGAAGATCAAACCATCCTGGTATACGACCTTGGCGGCGGTACGTTCGACGTATCTATCCTTGAGCTGGGCGATGGTTTCTTCGAAGTAAAAGCGACCAGCGGGGACAATCAACTGGGCGGTGACGACTTCGACCAGGTCATCATCGACTATCTCGTAGCCGAGTTCAAAAAAGAGAACGGTATCGACCTGTCCGTTGACCGTATGGCAATGCAGCGCTTAAAAGACGCGGCAGAAAAAGCGAAGAAAGACCTCTCCGGCGTATTGACTACAACCATTTCGCTTCCGTTCATCACGGCGGATGCAACAGGTCCGAAGCACTTAGAAGTCAACCTGAGCCGCGCAAAATTCGAAGAGCTGAGCGCAGGACTTGTTGAGCGTACAATGGGACCGACTCGCCAGGCACTGGCAGATGCGGGCCTTGAGCCTTCGCAAATCGACAAAGTCATCCTTGTCGGCGGCTCCACTCGTATTCCTGCCGTTCAAGAAGCGATTAAGAAATTCATAGGCAAAGAGCCGTACAAAGGTGTAAATCCGGATGAAGTCGTCGCACTCGGTGCCGCTGTTCAGGCGGGCGTACTGACAGGCGACGTAAAAGACGTCGTTCTGCTTGACGTAACACCGCTGTCTCTCGGTATCGAAACAATGGGCGGTGTAATGACGAAGCTCATCGATCGCAACACTACGATTCCGACCAGCAAGTCTCAAATATTCTCTACAGCGGCTGACAACCAAACGGCGGTGGATATCCACGTGCTGCAGGGTGAGCGTCCGATGGCGAGCGACAACAAAACACTGGGCCGTTTCCAACTGACCGATATTCCGCCGGCACCGCGCGGCGTTCCGCAAATCGAAGTAACATTCGATATTGATGCGAACGGTATCGTAAACGTATCGGCGAAAGATCTCGGCACAGGCAAACAGCAGCAAATCACCATTACATCTTCTTCCGGTTTAAGCGACGAAGAGATTGAGCGTATGGTACGCGAAGCGGAAGAAAATGCGGAATCCGACAAGAAGCGCAAAGAGCAGGTGGAGCTGCGCAACGAAGCGGACCAACTGATTTTCGCAACGGAGAAAACGCTCAAAGACCTCGGCGACAAAGTCGATCAAGCGGAGATTGACAAAGCGAACGCAGCGAAAGATAAGCTGAAAACCGCACTTGAAGGCTCCGATATTGAAGCCATCCGCACGGCGAAAAACGAATTGCAAGAAGTAGTTCAGCAGTTGTCTATAAAACTGTACGAGCAAGCCGCACAGCAGGCACAGGCGGCTCAAGGGGCGGAAGGTGCTGCCGGGCAGAAGAAAGAGGACGACAATGTCGTTGATGCAGACTACACGGTCGTAGACGAAGACGAGAAGAAATAACGCGAAACGCAAGTGAAAAAAGTCAAAGTCAGGGGTAACTTGGCTTTGACTTTTTTTCGCAACCTGATATGATGAGTTTTATGAGTAAAGCAGGGCGGGAGTGAAGAGCATGAGCAAACGCGATTACTACGAGGTGCTGGGCGTAGAGAGGTCCGCCTCGGAGGATGAGATAAGGAAAGCGTACCGTAAACTGGCGCGCAAGTACCATCCGGATGTCAACAAAGAACCGGATGCGGAACAGAAATTCAAAGAAGTCAAAGAAGCGTATGACGTGCTGAGCGATTCGCAGAAGCGTGCGAACTATGACCGTTTCGGCCATGCGGGTGCGCAGCAGGGCGGCTTCGATTTCGGCGGGGGCGGCGATTTCGGCGGCTTCGGTGATATTTTCGACATGTTCTTTGGCGGCGGCCGACGCAATCCGAATGCGCCGCGCCAGGGCGATGATTTGCAGTACACAATGCAGATCGAATTTAAAGAAGCGGTCTTCGGAAAAGAAATGGATATCGAAATTCCGAAGGAAGCGACCTGTTCCAAATGTGACGGTTCCGGAGCAGAGCCGGGCAGCAAAGTCGAAACATGTCATACTTGCGGCGGGTCAGGCCAGCAGGAAGTGGTTCAGAATACGCCATTCGGCCGTGTCGTAAACCGGCGTATCTGTCCGACCTGTAAAGGAAGCGGTAAATTTGTCTCCGTCAAATGCAGCAAGTGTCACGGCAGTGGAAGAGAAAAAGTGCGCCGCAAAATCCGTATTAAAATTCCGGCCGGGGTGGACGACGGCGCAAGAATGCGCATCACCGGCGAAGGGGAATTGGGTATAAACGGAGGGCCTCCGGGTGATCTGTATGTCGTATTCCGGGTGAAGCCGCACGAATTCTTCGAGCGTGAAGACAACGACATTTTCTGCAAGGTTCCGATTACATTTACCCAGGCGACACTTGGCGCCGAGATTGAAGTGCCGACGCTCGACGGCAAGGTGAAATTAAAGGTGCCGGCCGGTACACAGACCGGAACAAAATTTCGCCTGCGCGGCCATGGCGTTCCGTATTTGAACCGTTCCGGCAGAGGGGACCAGCATGTCAAAGTTGTGGTGGTTACGCCAACCAAACTGACGGATAGACAGAAAGAATTACTGCGCGAATTTGCCGATCTCAGCGGTGAAGAGACACATGAGGACGGCGAGACGTCTTTCTTCGATAAAATGAAAAAAGTACTGCGCGGAGAAGGATAGACGACTTATTTGAACAGCAAACGAGAGGATGGGATCGAGGCGATGAATTGGTCTGAAATCAGCGTCCATACGACGCAGGAGGCAATTGAGGCGGTTTCGAATATTTTGCAGGAAGCAGGTGCCAGCGGTGTCGTTATTGAAGATTCGGAAGTGCTGAGACGGGACTGGCAGGACCAATTCGGAGAAATCTACGAATTGTCGGCAAACGATTATCCGTCCGAAGGCGTCATCGTCAAAGCCTATCTTCTCGCAGGTGGCCATTTGGAACGTACGGTAGAGGAGATTAAACAGGCGGTTCACAGTCTTTCCTCGTACGGCATTGAAGCGGGTCCGGGCACGGTCACGCTTGCGGAAGTGCAGGAAGAAGAGTGGGCGAATGCCTGGAAGAAATACTATAAGCCGGTTGAAGTATCCGAGCGCATTACCATCACTCCTACCTGGGAAAACTATACGCCTAAGAAAGAGAACGAACTTATCATCGAACTTGATCCGGGCATGGCGTTCGGAACAGGAACGCATCCGACGACGGTGATGTGCATACGTGCGCTGGACGATAGTATCGAAGGCGGGGAACGTGTGATTGACGTCGGCTGCGGAACCGGTGTGCTCAGCATTGCCGCCGCCAAGCTCGGTGCGGCGGCGGTGCATGCGCTTGATCTTGATGAAGTGGCTGTTCGTTCTGCACAGACAAATGTAGAGTTGAACGGGGCGATGGACAGGGTAACGGTGGCGCAGAACGATTTGTTGAAAGGCATCAAAGGTCCGTTTGATATCGTGGTGGCCAATATTCTGGCTGAAGTCATCATTCGGTTTGTTGATGATGCGGCCAAGGTATTGAAGCCGGGCGGCCTGTTCATTACCTCAGGGATTATCACCCGGAAAGAGGAAGAAGTAAAAAGAGCCATGGAGCAAGCCGGTTTTCGTATCAAAGACTCATATTACATGCATGACATGTATGAGAAAGAAGACGGCTCCCGTTATACGGATACCGACACGGTGGCCCCGCCGAGCATCCGCGAGCGCAGCCAGATCGAATCGGGCTGGGTATGTATCGTGGCGGAACGAAAATCAGAGTGAGGGAGATAGAATGCAGCGATATTTTGTAGACCCGGAGCAAATGGAAGAAGGGTATGTAACGATTACGGGGGATGATGTGAATCATATTGTCCGGGTCATGCGTTCGCGCGTCGGCGATGAACTCATCTGCTGCAACGGACGGGGGCGCGACGTGCGCGGTGCAATCGAAGAGATTGGAGCAGACGCCGTACGTATACGTATCCTTGAAGAAGGCCTGCCGAATCGCGAACTTCCGGTGCAAGTTACCATTGCCCAGGGCCTACCTAAGGGTGATAAAATGGAGTTGGTCATTCAAAAAGGCACTGAGCTCGGTGCTTTTTCTTTTTGCGTGTTCACTTCGAAGCGCACGGTGGTCAAGCTCGATGACAAAAAGGAAAAAAAGCGGCTGGAGCGGTGGCAGAAGATTGCCAAAGAAGCGGCTGAGCAATCGCATAGAAGTCGCGTGCCCGAGGTTGGAAGTGTGCTGACCTGGCGCGAGTTGCTTGAAACTGCATCCCGTTTCCATTATGCTTTATTTGCATATGAGAAAGAAGAGACAGCCACGCTGCGCCGCACACTTTCCGAGGTGCCACCCGGATCGAATGTTTTAATCGTCATCGGTCCTGAGGGCGGCTTCGACGAGACGGAAGCGGCGGAGGCGGAAGCGGCCGGATTTCGCAGCGTATCGCTGGGACGGCGGATTCTGCGCGCGGAAACCGCGCCTTTATACGCGCTGTCCTGTGTTTCTTACGAGTTCGAGCAGCAGGAATAGGTAGAAGTTGATGGATTTATGCTAAATGTAATTTTTATAATAAGGAGTTGGATAATATATGCCAACTGTAGCATTTCATACGCTCGGCTGCAAAGTCAACCATTATGAGACAGAGGCCATCTGGCAGCTGTTCAAACAGGCCGGGTACGAGAAAATAGATTTTGAACAAAAAGCGGACGTCTATGTTATTAATACATGTACGGTAACCAATACAGGCGATAAGAAAAGCCGCCAGGTCATCCGCCGTGCCATTCGTCGCAATCCTGAGGCGGTTGTGGCGGTGACGGGCTGCTATGCGCAGACGACTCCGCATGAAATCATGGCGATCCCGGGCGTCGACATTGTTGTTGGTACGTCCGGTCGTGATAACTTGATTGACTATGTCAACCAGTACGTAAGCGAGCGTCAACCGATTAACGCGGTCGCCAATATTATGAAGGCGCGCGAATACGAAGAGCTGGATGTACCCGAGTTTACCGATCGTACGCGTGCCTCGCTGAAGATTCAGGAAGGCTGCAACAATTTCTGTACGTTCTGTATTATTCCGTGGGCGCGCGGGCTTATGCGCAGCCGCAAACCGGAAAGCGTCATTGAGCAAGCGAACAAGCTGGTGGCCGCCGGCTATAAAGAAATCGTCCTGACCGGCATTCATACCGGCGGGTACGGAGAAGATCTGGAAGATTACAATCTGGCGCGTCTGCTGCGTGATCTCGATACCAGGGTACCGGGACTCAAGCGCATTCGCATCAGTTCAATTGAGGCCAGTCAGATTACGGATGAAGTCATCGAGGTACTGAATTCATCCGACAAGATGTGTCGTCACCTGCATGTGCCGCTTCAGGCCGGTGATGATAACGTATTAAAACGTATGCGCCGTAAATATACGACGGACGAGTTCCGCCGTAAAATCGAACAATTGCATGAAGCACTGCCAGATGTGGCGATTACGACAGACGTTATCGTTGGTTTCCCGGGTGAAACCGAGGAAATGTTCGAAAACGGCTACCGTTTTATCGAAGAGATGAAGTTTGCCGAGCTGCATGTCTTCCCTTATTCCAAACGGAGCGGTACACCTGCCGCACGTATGGAAGATCAGGTGGACGAAGAAGTGAAAAACCGTCGTGTGCACCAGCTAATTGAGCTGTCCAACAAGCTCGCCCTTGCATACTCCGGGAAATTCGTCGGCGACGTACTCGAAGTCATTCCGGAAGAGCCGTATAAGGAGGCGCCGGAGAGCGGGCTTTATGTCGGCCATTCCGACAACTACCTGAAGCTCATCTTCCAAGCTAATGAATCGTTGGTCGGTAAGATTTGCAAAGTTCGTGTCGATGAACCGGGTTCTGAATACTGTAAAGGCACATTTGTCCGCGTACTGAGCGAAGAGGCGCTCAAGGCATAAAGGGCAAAGCCGCAATGACAAAGGTCCGAGCGAAACTGTTTTTCCGCAGTTTCGCTTTTTTTTTCGCCGTTCTTTTGTATAATTTTAAACAAGCTAGTACAGAAAATCATCATGACTTTTTAGCCGCAACCCCGACATAAAAATCACGGGAAGGACGACTGGCTTTTGCGGTACGAAAGAAAAGAGAGAAGAGACCGAGAAAATGATTCCAACGAGGAAAAAGGCGAACGCCTTTTTCTTCCCTGGATCTTATTTCCTCTTCCCCTCTTTTTCATGATCTTTACTTCCTGATTATTGAGGAGTTATGTATGCTTCATTTGGATAATTGGCCTATTCGCCGAAAGATTACTCTGCTTGTCTTCGGAATTGTTCTGTTTACCCTGCTGATGGATGCCACCATTCTTATCGGTAAAATTGCCAGCGTCAAAGTCGAAGATGTCACCCAGCGATCGCTTCTTACGGCCAAAGTAACAGCGCAGATGCCGGAAGTGAAAAGGGCGGTCGAAATGGCGCTGGGTGCCGCGCAAATTCAACCGCTGATCGAGCAAGTTCGCACCATCTACGGTGCCGATTATATTGTGGTAGTGGACATGGATGGGAAGCGGATGTCTCATCCAATTGAAAGCCGGATCGGTACGTATTTTAACGTAAACGAAGCGAAGCCGGCGTTTGCGGAACATGTCTATGTTGATCGGGTTAAAGGCGATCTTGGCGAAGGCGTGCGTGCCTATGCCCCTATTATGAATGAAGAGCATCAACAGGTCGGCGTAGTTATGGTCGGCAACACTGTTCCGCAATTGTTGTCCATTCTTGAAGATATGAGTAAGGAAATGGCATTGATTTTCTCTCTCACCCTTTGCTTCGGAATTCTTGGCGCATATTTGCTGGCAAGCCATATTAAGCAGCAGACATTCCAGTTAGAGCCACAGGAGTTGGCCCGTACGCTCGACGAGCGCACTTCCGCGTTCCACGCCATCCATGAAGGGATCATCGCAATCGATGAGCATGAGCGGATTACCGTTATCAACGAAGCGGCGCGGCGAATGCTTAAAGTAAAAGGCGATGCGGTTGGAGAAAACATCCGGAAAGTCATCCCGGATACGCGTTTGCCGGAGATTCTTGAGCTTGGCTACCCGATTTATAACCAGCAATTTTACATTGGCGATACGCTTATTCTTAGTAATCGTGTCCCAATTAAGGTAAAAGGAAAAACGGCAGGTGCTCTCGCGATTTTCCAGGATAAAACAGAAGTGACCCGGTTAGCCGAAGAACTTACAGGTGTCAAAGCTTTTGTAGATGCACTTCGTGCTAAGAATCATGAACACAGCAACAAGCTCCATACTATTGCCGGGCTCATTCAGCTGGGCAAAGAGCAGGAAGCACTGCGTTATATTTTTCAATTGGATGAAGAAGAAGAAAATGTGGCGCACTATATTAGTGCCCGCATTCAGGATATTAATTTAACCGGACTGCTCATCGGAAAAATCAGCCGCGCCAAAGAACTTGGTATCGCACTGCACATCGACCCGTACAGCGAATTCAATATGTTTCCCGAAGGTGTGACCTATCATGACCTGGTTATTATCATTGGCAATTTGATTGAGAATGCCTTTGAGGGAATGGCGGAGGTAAGCGAGCGGGACAAGCGGGTTGATGTATCGATTGTACAGGATGAAAGCTATCTCACCATCGAAGTGGAAGACAACGGGATCGGGATTCCGCAGGAAATACAGCAGCAAATCTTCGCAAAAGGCTTCTCTACCAAGCAGAAGGGAGAGCGCGGCATTGGTCTGTATCTTGTTTCTTCGATTGTGGAACGAAGCGGAGGCGAGATCGAAGTAGACAGCGCGGTAGGATGCGGAACATGGATACGCGTGAAGCTGCCGATGGAACGGAAGGAGGATACACAGTATGAGCAAAACGATTAACGTCTTGCTGGTGGAAGATGATCCGATGGTACGGGAGATTAATATTTCTTTCATCGAACGGGTGGAAGGATTTAAAGTCGTAGGGTGGGCGCGCACCGGGGAAGAAGCGATTGAGAAAATTCGCCAGACCCCCCCGCATCTCGTCATTCTCGATTTATACATGCCCGGCAAGGGAGGTCTCGAGACGCTGCGTACCATTCGGCAGGAGGAGTTTGATGTTGATGTGATTGCAGTAACAGCGGCAAACGACCGGGAGACGGTACTGCGCGTGATGCGGCTTGGTGCGGTCGATTATATTTTCAAGCCGTTTCAATTTAATCGGATTCAGGAAGCGTTGCTGCGCTATAAGGAGCATTTCCAGAACAGTCAATCAGCCGTGTTCTCACAGGCTATGTTTGACAACGTTCACGCATTTACAAAATCAAGTACAAAACAACCTGCCAAAAAAGAAGAGGCAGAGCAGGGCTATCCTAAAGGAATCCAGGCCTTTACGTTGCAGCAGGTATCTGATTGCCTCCGCGAAGCGGACGCGGAGATGTCAGCGGAAGAAATCGGGCGGATGATCGGCATGTCCCGTGTCACTGTGCGGCGCTATCTTGAATACCTTGAGTCGGTCGGCAAAGCCAAATCGTATATGGTATACGGAACAGTAGGCCGACCAATGAAAACGTACACATGGTTAGATGGACAAAAAGAACAAAATATTTAACAAAAAGAACAAAACGTTTTAAAAATACGTAAACTTCTCTATCCCCTCTGAAATCGTTATCATGAAGATATCAGAAAAAGAGAACAATTGAAAAATTCTAAGAGTGTGAATTGGAGGGGGGAACACAATATGAGATTAAATTTTAAGAATCTAACTACACAGGTTATTCTTGCTATCATTTTAGGTATCCTGTTCGGCATGTTTTTCCCGGCTATGGGTACTGAGCTGAAAGTATTGCCTGATATTTTTATTAAGCTCATTAAAATGGTAATTGCGCCGATTGTTTTTCTTACGATTGTTATCGGAATCGCAGGTATGGGCGATATGAAGAAAGTCGGTCGTATCGGTGGTAAAGCACTTCTGTATTTTGAAATCGTATCCACGATTGCTTTGGCCATCGGTATTATCGTAGCAAACGTTATCAGAGCTGGTGACGGTATCGACGCAAGCCAGGCAAAAGGCGATATTTCTAAATATACAAAACAAGCGGAAGAAACCAGTCACGGGTTTATAGATTTTGTAATGACCATTATTCCTGATAATTTTGTCGGTGCACTGGCAAACGGAGAACTTCTTCCCGTTTTATTCTTAGCCGTTCTTTTCGGTCTCTCACTGGCGGGAATGGGTAAGAGCGGAAAGCCGATTCTTGAGTTTTTCGATAAACTTACACACGTATTTTTTGGCATTGTTAATATGATTATGAAAGTGTCTCCGATCGCGGCTTTTGGCGCAATGTCGTACACCATCGGTAAATTTGGGGTCGGTTCGCTGGTTTATCTTGGAAAGTTGATGGGTTCCGTTTACCTTACGATGTTCTTGTTCATTGTTATTGTCCTTGGGGCTATCGCCAGGTTCTATGGATTTAATATTTTTAAGTTTATCAAATACATTAAAGATGAGATTTTCCTGGTTGTTGGTACTTCATCCTCGGAGGCTGCCCTGCCAAAAATGATGGAGCGACTTGAGAAATATGGCTGTTCTAAATCTGTAGTTGGTCTTGTGCTCCCGACAGGGTATTCATTTAATTTAGATGGTACGTCCATTTATCTCTCTATGGCCGCTCTGTTTATTGCACAAGCGTATGGTGTAGATTTGAGCATTGTAGAACAATTAACCTTACTTGGCGTTCTTATGCTGACCTCTAAGGGAGCGGCAGGGGTAACAGGTTCCGGTTTCGTAACGTTAGCTGCAACATTGGCAGTTTTCCCGGCTGTTCCGGTCGAGGGCATGGCGCTTCTTCTTGGAGTAGACCGCTTTATGTCTGAAGCCCGTGCCGTTACCAACCTAATCGGAAACGGGGTAGCTACTGTTGTTATCTCCAAAGTAGAGAATGAATTTAATCCGACGGCAGAGCAGAATGCAGGTATTGAAGAACAATCAAGAAGCCAGCATTTAGCATAAAACATCCAGCCGATTTCTGGCTTTTTGAAAAAATTTTATAAAACACTGGAAGGCGTAGCATATAGGGGAAATGATGTAACTCTCTGTATACTGCGCCTTTTTCTGTGAAAATTATGAGGAAAGAAGGAAGGGGAAGAGGAAATAAGATCCAGGGAAGAAAAAGGCGGTCGCCTTTTTCCCCATTGAAATCATCCTCTCGTTCTTTTCTCTCTTTTCCTTCGTACCGCAAAAGTCAGTTGTTCTTCCCATAATTTTCATGTCGGGGTTGCGGAGTTTTCTTCGTTTCCTGTTTTTATTATGCTATGATACGTATACAAGTATGGAAAAAAGGTGAGAATGAAGTGAAATCTCTAGGGTGGCTTGTGATATTTCTTCTGGTCGGTATGGCTATTTCTGTTGCTATCGGCTTTAGCTTTAGCGTGGAAGAGCCGGTTCGCTACGATGCGGAGCAGGAAGGGCTTGACCAAAAGGTAGTGATTCGATTCAGCCATGTGGTCGCGGAGAATACGCCAAAAGGTCTTGCCGTCGCCAAATTCGCCCAGCTGGTGCGCGAGAAAACGGATGGTATGGTCGAAATCCGTGTGTATCCGAATGCCACACTATTTGACGATGAGAATGAATTTAATGCCCTGCAATCGGGCAAAGTGGAAATGATAGCACCTGCTACTTCCAGGCTTTCTTCCCGGTATCCTGCATGGATGATTATGGATTTGCCGTACGCATTCGAAAACGAAAGAGAAGTAAGCAAAGCGATGGATGGTCGATTGGGGCAATTGTTATTTGAAGCGATTAACGATGAGAACGTTAAAGGGTTAGCGCTGTGGGATAATGGCTTTAAACAGATGACCGCTGGCTGTCCGCTCGTGTCGGTCAACGATTTTCGCGGACTCCATTTTCGAATCATGCCAAGTCCTGTTCTGCATGCGCAGTTTAAAACGCTGGGGGCAAGTCCTGAAAGCTACTCGTTTAATGATTTATACAGACAGCTTGAGGGAGGCAGCGTGCAGGGACAGGAGAATACTTTGTCCAATATTTACAGCAAGCGCCTCTATCAGGTGCAGCGCTATATGACGGTCAGTAATCATGGCTATCTCGGGTATATTGTATTAATCAATAAAACAACATGGGATACGCTTTCCGGTACCCAGCAGAAGGCCATCGAGTCAGCGATGACGGAAACGACCGCCTGGATTCGTCAGTACGCAAAACAAATGAATGATCGTGCGCTGGCAGAAATGAAGGAAAAAAATTCGATTCATATTCATATGCAGACAAATGAGGAAAAGGAAGCATGGAAAAAGCAACTCAATCCTGTCTATTATCAATTTAAAGATGTCATCGGAGAGCCGGTCATTACAGAATGGAAGAAACTTATCGCCACAGAACGGTCTCCCCATTAGAGAATTCGCGGATATGAATAACTGTTATGAAAAAAGTGGTAAAGGGCAGGCATAGTGCGATACACTTGGAAAAAGGATGCTTTTGCGAGGAGGAATGTTTCATGGCAAAGGAGGTTTCAGCAGGAGGTGTCGTTTACCGGAGGACGAGAGACAACAGAATTGAGATTATGATCATTGAGGATCGGTACTTGAAAACATCTCTGCCCAAGGGGAAGCAGGAAAAAGGGGAGACGATGGAGGAGACAGCGCTCCGGGAGATTTGGGAAGAGACCGGAATTGAGGGCAAGGTTGTCCAGCCACTGGAAACGATTTATTATAACTACTACAATCCAAAAGTTGGGGCGGTAAGAAAAGAAGTTCATTATTTTCTCGTAGAAGCGACAGCCGGAACGCTTGTGCCGCAGATAGAAGAAATTCATACGGTAGCCTGGATGTCACCGGAAGCGGCCTGGGAGAAGCAGAAGAGGAACGGGTACCAGAATAACATCTCAGTCCTGGTAAAGGCATATGAACTGCTGGGAATTGATAACCGAAAGGAGAAAACATCATGACAAATAAGCCACTCGCATCCTACATTGACCACACTCTATTGAAACCGGAGACGACAGCAGAGATGATCGATACATTATGCCAGGAAGCGAAGGATAACGGATTTTTCGCCGTGTGCATTAATCCGTACTGGGTTGGGAGGGCCAAGCGCAATCTGGAAGGCAGCGGCGTAAAAGTGGCGACCGTTATCGGCTTTCCGCTTGGCGCGAATACAACAGAAACAAAGGCGTTTGAAGCGACGAAGGCGATCGAAGACGGTGCGGACGAACTTGATGTGGTGATTAACATTGGCGCGTTGAAATCGGGGGACGACGAAACGGTACTCCACGATATCGCCTCCGTGGTTACGGTAGCCGAAGGTAGGGCGCTTGTGAAAGTCATTATTGAGGCAGGCCTGCTGACGGAAGAAGAAAAAGAGCGGGCCAGCCGTCTAAGTAAAGAGGCGGGCGCGCACTTCGTCAAAACGTCCACCGGCTTCGGACACGGAGGAGCGACCGTAGAAGACGTACGGCTTATACGTAAGACGGTCGGCGAAGAAATGGGCGTGAAAGCGTCCGGAGGGGTACGCACCCGCGAAGATGCTGAAGCTATGATTACGGCCGGCGCTACCCGCATCGGCACCAGCGGCGGTGTCACCCTCATCCAGGGCAGCACGAATACGGAACAGTACTAAGAATTCTACAGAAAACCACCATGGCATCTCAGCCGCAACCCCGACATGAAAATCATGGGAAGGGCGGCTGACTTTTGTGATACGAAGGAAAAGAGAGAAGAGAACGAGACAATGATTTCAATGTGGAAAAAGGCGAACGCCTTTTTCTTCCTTGGATCTTTTTCTTTCTTTTCCCCCTCCTTTTATCCTTTAATATAATGCTGCGCCATTCGTGCGATTGCATGCGCAAACGGAAGCGCCAGCAGCGAGCTAATCACATTGAACAGCGTCTGCGCGTGGGCGATTTGCAGTGCCGGATCGCCGGTGAGCCAGGATACTAACACGGCAAACGGCTGGATGAAAGGAAAGAACACGAGCACACCTGCAACATTCAGCATGACATGCACCCAGGCAACCTGCTTTGCCGCCGCGTTGCCCCCCACAGCTGCCATAATGGCGGTTATACATGTTCCGACATTGCTGCCCAGCACAATCGCAATTCCCATCCCCAGCGACAGAATCTTCTCTTTCATAAAACCCATCGTCATCGCCGTTACGGCAGAACTGCTGTGCAAAAGGGCCGTAAACACCGCCCCGAGAAAGATGCCGTTGAAATAATGGCTGTCCGGCCGCGCCAGAGCTGATAGAAAGAATGGTGTATGCTGCAGCGGTTCGGCTGCCACTTGCATCATCTGAATTCCCAAAAACACACATCCGAAACCCGACATCGACATTCCGATTGCCCGCACAACCTGCGAACGTAGCCACAATACAGAGCAGCCGATGAGAAACATCGGCAGCGCCAGTTTCTGCGGGTTGAGCGCAATCAATTGAGTGGTAAACGTCGTCCCGATATTCGTCCCCAGAATAATGCCTACCGTCTGCGGGAACGATAGCAGGCGCGCGTTCGCAAGCCCGATTGTTACGACAGACACCGCGCTGCTGCTCTGTACAAGCATTGTCACCAGCGTTCCTGTAATCATGCCGCGCATCGGCGTTTTCGTAAAGCGTACAAGCCAGCGGTGCAGACTATCGCCCGCCAGCGCGAACAAACCGAGCCGCATGAAATGCATGCCGCCCAGAAACAACCCAAACCCTGCCAGGAGGGGAAACACAAGTGTAGCCATCCGTTCGTCTCCTCTCGTCCCCATCTACCCCATATGTATGCGGGGTCTAAGACAGGCATGACAGGCCGTAGAAAAACAAAAGACGGACCCTGTTACAAATCCGTCGAGCGGATTAGTAGGTGCTGCAGACAAAAGAATTGATGCGCCTTGTATCAAGTCCGCCAATGGTGTAGCCAAAGAAAGGAATATATCGGTAGAATGATACGGTCCTCTGTTGGATAGAGAATGGCCAGATCCAGTATTGCTCGCCGTTCGATAGCCATACATACGTCCAACGGTACAGACACATGCGCAGGCTGCTTGGTGCAACCGCCAGTGTGCCGACTCCTCCCTGCGGTTGCTGCGGAACGAAACTCGGCGGCGGCGAAGTCGGTTGAGGCGGTTGGCCTTGTCCTCCGGGGAGCTGCCCTTCTCCAGGAAACGGACCCGGGTACGGCGGCTGTGTCGGCGGTTGGAATGGAGGGAAATAACCGGGTGGAGGTGGTGGAAAACCGCCGGTTGGTGGACGGGGCGGTAAGCCCGGAACGGTCGGTATGTTAAACTGTCTGTTATATTTTTTAGGGGATTTACCCATAGTAACACCTTCCTTTCCGTATAGACTATTCACAATCAGGGACAAATGCGTATAAAATAGGCACAAGCCTGCATGGCAAATGACAAACGAAAGGATGAGCGACATGGAACCGAAAACGACCGGATGCAGCATTGACCATTCTTTAGAGGATGTGCGCAATAAACTGGGCGCAATCGAGCCGCATCTTCCGACAGGCATCGCATCTTCCCTGCCGGAATACTTGGAAAACGGACGGACTCAAGCCGAGCTAAACCATGTATTTCACTTGTTAAAAAAATACGACTTAGCAGATGACACGGAAAAAGCGCGGCGCAACGAAGAATTTGCCAGACTGTTGCAAAAAGACTAAATAAGAAATGCCTCTTGCTTCGGACAAGCAGGAGGCATTTTTTAATGTATAGGAAAGTATATTTCGCTTTATAGTGATAAAGTGAAATATACTTTCCCTCCATTGTAATCGAGGAAAAACTCGCGGGCGTTGCCGCTCGTCCTTTTTCCACACAGAAGACAAGCGGCCGCTTTGTGGCCCTTCGGTCGGACCGGCAAAACATCCGGGTACCCCGAAGAGGGAGACAATTGCCGGTCTTTCCCTCCCTCCAGGCCACACGCTCCACACGGAAAAAGCAACGGTCGGCACACGCCTCGCGAGTTTTTCTTATGTAACACTTTTTCGGGAAATGCGACAAAAAAATTTTCTTCTCTGCGAAAAATATTACAGTCAAGGATAAAAATACATCAAGAAAGGGAGAATACTAGTGAACAGAAAAATCATAAGCGGACTATTGGCGGCAACTCTCCTTGCAGGAGGCACTTCCGTATTTGCACAGGATACTGTAACGGCGACAGAGCCTGCAAAAAAAGAAGAGGCTGTCAAAGTGAAATGCTTAGAAAATGCATTGAAGCATGTGAACAACGAAACGGCAAGACAAGCCATCATGGCTAATATCGAAAGACAAAAAGCAGCAATGACAACAGGAGACAGCGTGACGGTAACACCTGCTCCTAAGCCGGAGCAGAAAAGAGAAGCGACAATTGTAATAAAAATCAATGGTAAAATCATGATTGCGGACCAGAAGCCAATCATCATCAACGGCCGGGCCGTTGTACCGCTGCGCAGCATCTTTGAAGCGCTGGGCGCCAACATCCAGTGGGACGGCAAAAACAGCACGGTTCATGCGACTAAAGGGAAAAAGAAAGTAAGGCTGAAAATCGGTGATTTGAAGGCATCTGTAGACGGAAGAACAGTGAAGCTTGACCAAAAAGCGGTTATCATCAACAACCGTACTATGGTGCCGGTTCGCTTCGTAAGCGAAGCGCTGGGCTCTAAAGTGGAATGGGATGCGAAAAACCTGACCATTCACATTAAAACGAATTAAATACCGGTGAAGGGCTAAAGAGGCGGACGCTGGGCCATCAGGCGTCCGCTTCTCGTTTTTCTGCCGTGTTTCTGGTAAGATAGGGCATGATGACAGAAAACCACCATGGCATCTCAGCCGCAACCCCGACATGAAAATCGTGGGAAGAGCGGCTGACTTTTGTGGTACGAGGGAAAAGAGAGAAAGGAATGAGGAGAGGATTTTAATGGGGAAAAAGGCGAACGCCTTTTTCTTCCTTAGATCTTTTTTCCTCCCTCTTCTTCTTTCTTCATGATTTTCACAGAAAAAGGATGGATTCGATGACTGCATTACCTGAACGCTTTGTTGAGCGCATGAAGCGGACGATGGAGGAAGAAGAAGCTGCGTCTTTTTTTGCAAGCTATGATGAAAACGTGGCACACGGCCTCCGTCTGAATCCGGGAAAAATCTCACGGGACGGGTTCACGGATCGTATGCCGTTTTCTCTGACACCCGTACCATGGTGTCCGCCGGGATTCTACTATAATGAGGAAGACAGACCTGGCAAGCATCCGTATCATGCAGCCGGCGTGTATTACATCCAGGAACCGAGCGCGATGGCGGTAATCGAAGCGCTTAAGCCCGAGCCGGGCGATCGGGTGCTGGATTTGTGCGCGGCGCCGGGAGGTAAATCTACTCACATCGCCGGATATCTGGGAGATAGGGGACTTCTCGTAGCGAACGAAATTCATTCGACCCGTGTCAAAGCATTATCTGAAAACCTGGAGCGCTGGGGAGCACGCAACATTCTGGTGACCAACGAAACGCCGGACCGTATGGCTGAACGTTTTCCTGCTTTTTTCGATAAAATCGTGGTAGATGCACCGTGCTCAGGAGAAGGGATGTTCCGGAAACTGCCGGAAGCGTGTGAGGATTGGTCGGAAGAGAAGGTTGCCCACTGCGCATCGATGCAGACCGATATTCTCGCGGACGCAGCGAAGATGCTAAAGCCGGGCGGCGTAATGGTGTATTCCACCTGTACGTTTGCAGAAGACGAGAACGAGCGGCAGATCGAGCGCTTTCTTGCTGCGCATCCGGAATTCTCACTGGAGCCGGTGGCGCAGCAAGAGTATTTCACACCGGGGAAGCTGGAACATACCGTTCGTCTTTGGCCGCACAAGCTGCGCGGCGAGGGGCATTTTCTGGCGCGTCTACGTAAAAGCGGGGATACGGAAGCTTTGGAAACGGTGCAGGAAGAGAAAGTAAAACCGTTGTCTGCGGATGTGCGCAGGGTATTTGAAGCGTTTTGCAGAGAAGCGCTCACATTTACGCCGGAAGGAAGGTACGCTCTGTTTGGTGACCAGCTTTATCTGCTTGCGGATGGGTTGCCGCGTTTGAACCGCCTGAAGATTTCGCGTGCCGGATGGCATCTGGGTACGGTGAAAAAAGGCAGGTTCGAGCCGTCCCACGCTATGGCACTGGCCTTGAAGCCGGGAGAGTGGAAAAGTGGCGTAGATTTTTCTGCGGACAGCGAGGAAGTGCTGCGCTACCTGCGGGGCGAGACCTTGTTTTGGGATGCTGCGGGTAAAGGCTGGACCATCGTCACCGTGGACGGTTTCCCGCTCGGCTGGGGCAAGCTGGTACAGGGACAATTAAAGAACCATTATCCCAAAGGATTGCGTATGTTATAGTTTGCTGCTTAGAAGTATCAAGATTTCTCTTTCTATTTGCCATTTAGCACCCATCTGTAGCCGCGTCTTCAACCGGTGCTTGCGGTTACCGGTCAAAAGCTGCTCCTTCTCTCAGAATCATAACAGAGGTAGTTCCGTGCAGAATTACCTCTGTCTGTGCTGCCTATCAAACAAGGTCGTAACAATTACTTTTATTTTTCAATAACCCTATTCCTGAGAGAAGAAGTAAAAAAGCTATGCTAAACCATGCCCAGGTATATCCTTTTAAATCCACAATGAATCCAAAAATAGGGGGGGCTAAAATGATAGCAAATTGATTTAAAGTAAGCGCAAAACTGACCGTTACTCCCACAGAATCTGCCAGTGATTTTTCAGCAACTTCAACGATAAACAGGCTATACCAGCCTATACCGAAGAAACCTAACCAGCCGCTGAGCAGAAATAAACTCCAGAGCGGTAAAGTATGTATATTCATTGTAAAAATGAATACGGAAGCAAAAGCTGCTAGAACAGAAAACAAAAGCGGTTTCCTGCGATTTCCTTTGTAAAAATAATCGCTAATCGCTGCCAAAATAATCCGTCCTAACATTCCAAAAAACAACGAGACCGAAAAGATTTGCCCCGCCAGCCTGGGCGATAATGATGCATTGTGGGCAAGAAAAATCGTCAGGTGTCCAACAATTACCATTTGTAATGAAACCATGCAAATTCCGGTAAAGAAAACAGGATATAAAGCTTTATTTTTCATGATTTCTTGAAGCTGTTTTCGAAACGATTTTACTTGTGGTTCAGCTAAAGAAGGTGCTTCATGTAAAGAAGGTTCCCTGTAAAAAATAAAAAACAGGAGTCCTCCAATGATACATAAACTTGAGAGAACATAAACAGCCGATGGCCAACCGTACTTTATAGAAACAACGGGAATGATAGCTCCTGCCATTGCGCCGCCGATGGGTATACCCGCCTGTCTAATTCCCATAGCCAGTCCCCGAAGGGTTTTCGGAAACCATTTCATAATCACTTTGCTTCCACCAGGTTGAGCGGTACTGTAAAAAATACCAATCATTGAAAGTGTAAATAATAGCCCTGTAAATCCTCCCGCTGTATTAACGGCGAGGACGGAGAGACCCAATAAAATAGACCCTAGTCCAATCAACAACCGTTCATTGTATCGATCAAGAAGTCTCCCGATAAATAGCATAAAAAAAAGCGGCCCGATATTCACAGCAGATAATAAAATCCCCGTTTCCATTTGAGTAAGGTGATACATCCGCTTCCAAAAAAATGCTAAAGGGCCTATCCCGTAGGTTACGAGCGTTGCGCTCGCTTGTGTTCCTGTTGCTAGCAACAACACAATCCATTTATAAGAGCTACTACAATGACGTACTCCTTTTTGCTTACTCACTTTAGAACACCTCCGCCTGCATTTCATTTTATGAAAGCAGAGATATCATGTAAAATGATTAATAAAGATAAAAGTTATCAAAAAAGATGATATAGTTAGGGGGAAATTGGGTGGACATTAAAGATCTTATTGTTTTTAAAGAAGTAGCTGAAGAGCGGAATATATCGCGTGCAGCAAGAAATTTAAATTACGTACAATCGAATGTCACAATGAGAATCAAACACCTGGAAGATGAGTTAGGAGCACCATTATTTTATCGTAACGGAAAAGGCGTTGCTTTAAATGCCAATGGGGAAATTCTATTAACGTATGCCAAACAAATCATACATTTAATCGAACAATCGATAAAATCAGTTCAAAGCAATGCGACTACACCACTGGGGACTTTGAAAATTGGCTCTACTGAATCAACGGCTGCTGTTCGTCTTCCTCCTATACTTGCAGCTTATTACGCAAATTATCCCGAGGTTGAGCTGATCTTAGAAACTCATACAACGGATGAACTCATTCAACTTGTTTTGGAACGAAAGCTTGAAGGAGCGTTTGTTGCGGGAGAGGTCCATCACCCTGATTTAACTTCTACCCTGTTTCAAGAGGAAGAACTGACACTCATCAGCCATCAGCCTCTATCATCAATTCAAGATGTAAACGAAATAAGTTTATTGGTATTTAGCCGTGGCTGCTATTATCGCAACATGTTAGAAAAATGGTTGCACGAAGAAGGAATTTATCCAAAGCGAGTATTGGAATTTGGTACAATCGAGGCAATTATCGGTTGTGTGAAAGCGGGTATGGGCATCGCTGTAATGATGAAAGCCATTATAAAAGGACATGATCACTCTTTAACTTTGACTCCCCTTCCACAAAAGTATTCAAGAGTGCCGACCACTTTTATTACAAGGAAAGATGTATTTTATTCGGCTGCTTTGTGTAAATTTATCGAAATGATGAAGGATGCGCATACTTGTTAGTAGTCATCGATCAGAAGGGGTGTTGTTCCTTCATAATGGAAACTTATTCCATGACTTTTCTGCCGTAACCCTGACATGAAAATGCGGAGAAGGGCGGCTGACTTTTGCGGCATGAAGGAAAAGAGAGAAGGGAACGAGGAGAGGATTTTAATGTAGAAAAAGGCGAACGCCTTTTTCTTCCCTGGATCTCATTTCCTCTTTCCCTCTCCTTCTTTCTTCACGATCTTCACAGAAAAAAAAGGGTTCGTTTGTTTGAATGTCAATGTACCGACATTTTGGCTTTCGGTTTCTCGGCTTTAATCATAGGCTCAAGCATAGTTCCGCTCTCTAAAAAGCGGGTATGCCAGGAAAATGCTTTTTCTATGACATGCGGTGTATAGCCGCCGCGCTGTAGCGCTTCATGAAAGTAATCATACAATTGGTTCCGATAAGAAGGATGGGCACAGTTTTTCATGATTTCTTCCGCACGTTCTCTTGGGCTGAGTCCCCTGAGGTCAGCAACGCCTTGCTCTGTAATAATCACCATAGTATCGTGTGCGGTATGGTCGATATGCGAGGCAAACGGCACGATGCTTGAAATACAGCCGTTTTTTGCGGTGGATTTTGTAACAAAAATGCTAATGCGCGCATTGCGCGTGAAATCTCCGGATCCACCAATGCCGTTCATCATCTTGCTGCCCATTACATGTGTAGAATTGACGTTGCCATAAATATCGACTTCAAGCGCGGTATTTATTGTAATTAATCCAAGACGGCGAATGATTTCCGGATTGTTGGACATATCTTGGGGTCGCAAAACGATTTTTTCACGGTATTTCTCGAAATTCTGCAGGACTCTATTCATTTTTGCTTCCGATAAAGTCAGCGCGCCTCCGGAAGCGAAACGAACCTTACCTTCATCAATTAAATCAAATACGGAATCCTGGAGTACTTCGGAATATAACTGCAAATCACTAAATTCAGAACGTAAGAAGCCGTAGAAGACTGCATTGGCGACAGAGCCGACCCCGGACTGAAGCGGGGGGAGTTTCTTAGACAGGCGGCCCGCTTTGACTTCTTCTTGTAAAAAGTTCAATAGATGATCGGCAATGATAATTGTTTCTTTGTCAGGCTCTATAAGTTTTTTGGGTGTATCGGGCACGTTTGTCACGACAATGCCCTTGATACGGTCGAATTCAACAGGGATACCGGTACATCCGATGCGTTGATCGACAGATGTAAGAGGAATTGCCTGACGCCTACCAAAAGCAGGAATGTCGTAAATGTCATGTACGCCTTCTAGAGAAAGCGGCTGAGCGAGGTTTAATTCCACGATAACTTCTTTTGCATTTTTAATATAATTATGGGTGTTTCCACAGGACGTAGTAGGAATGATGTTTCCGTCCTCCGTAATGGCAAGCGCTTCTACCACTGCAATGTCCACCTGCGGAATAGCATGTGTGTTTAGTGCATCACCTGTTTCTGACAGATGCTGGTCGATATAACGTATGTGTCCTTGATTGATTTCCTTGCGAAGAGTATCGTTAGACTGAAATGGAAGGCGAAGGTTCATGTATTCGGCCAGTACAGAATCGATATGAGGAGAAACGGAAGCGCCTGTATATACGTTAATTTTGAACGGCTTTCCTTCTTTATGCGCACGTTCGGCGATCGCAATAGGGAGTTGTTTAGGATCTCCTGAAGAAGTAAATCCACTGAATCCGATCGTCATGCCGTTTTGAATCCAGCTGGCAGCCTCTTTACTGGTAACAATTTTATTGAATAGCGCTTTATGTCGTAAACGGTTTGATAGCATTTTATTCACCTCATTCTGTTATATAATTATAATGGTATTTCGTTTTTCTGTATTAATACAATAACAGAATAAAGGAAGGATTGAGTGTTTTTTTCGATAAAACAGAAGTACTGAACATAAAGTAGATTTTTTAAGGAGGATCGTACATCTGCCGAGCTAAATCCCAAATGTCATCCCCATTATATGGGGACGGTATTTGGGATAATTTAGTGACAAACGTAACCAAAAATAAAATAAAAAAAAGTGTTAAACCCTGAATTAAATGGATTTAACGCAATAGTACAGAACGTCATAAATGAAGCAAAAATAGATACAATAAAGAGCCAATCCACACTATTGTATCCAAAGTTTGAATAGCTCCTCTGTAATCCCTAAGTTATACATGTAATAGAATCCAAATGCTGTACTGATTACACCGGTAATTTGTGTAAGGGCTTTGTTAATCTTTATTTTTTTGGCACTAATTACAAACGGAATCCCGATCACTGTAGTAAATAGAAGCATACCAACAACAGTTCCAACGCCAAATACAAGAATATAAACAGCACCTTCCCAAACACTCTTAACCGTTGACATTGTTAACAGAGTCATTGCTGCACTTCCTGCTAGTCCATGTACTAAACCAACTAGCATTGATTTCATATAAAAAACATCTTTATGCTGGTGTTTATGCTCATGTTCGCTATCATATTTGTGAGAATGGAAATGCTTATGTAATTCTCCATCATGCTCATGTTCATGAGTATGGATATTTTTAAAAGAAAGTATACTGGTAATCCCGAGATAAACCAGCATAATTCCAACCAAAAATTCTAAAGACATGGCCCATTTATCTGGTATTTCACCATTCATCAGAATAAGAACAAGACCAACAATAAACAATGTTGCAGTATGACCAATTCCCCAAAATACCCCCGCCAGAGATGAACGCCATAATTTTTTACTCCTACTGGCAATAGTTGACACAGCAATTACATGATCGGGCTCAATCGCATGTTTAATTCCGAGAATAAATCCAAATGCTAGAGTTGATAACAAACTGATTTCCATGATTACACACCCCTAAATTAAATTTGTTTCATCATGCGCTCCTCATTATTATTTTGTTCCTCAACATACAGCTAACATACGCAAGCAAATACGATGCCAAACCGTATAGTATAAAAAAAACGGGATAATTGGAAACAACGTGTTTCTGAAGACAGCATAAAGTTTTCGGTTAATTGGAAACTTCATGGTTCTAATAGATTCCAGCGCGAATGATATTAAATTAAAAACCGTTTGGAACCATAATGTTTCCGTCTAAATGAAAACCATTCGCTGCTTTATGGAAATCATGTGTTTCCATTGTGTTTGATTTTTCTGCAATCTACCATTTGGCGCGTTTTTTGCATAGAGAAGAATAATGATGTAGATATAATTTGCTACATTTGCTTGATAGGAAAATGTAGAGAAGGGAGTGAAAGCGATTGCGTTTAATTAATACGACTGCAATCATTATTAACGATAAGTGTACCGGGTGTAGGATTTGTTCCTTTGTCTGTCCGACATTAGCCATCACAATGGAGCCTGTTCCAGGTACGAAAAACAGAAAGCTGGCGGTGGTTGAGGAGGAATCGTGTACGGGTTGTACGGCCTGTGAACAGCGTTGTCCTTTTGATGCCATTCAAATGGAGAAGTTAACGGAACCCCGTTTTATCGGTGTGGATATCCAGCAATCGGATACCGAGCAGGTCCATCAACTATGTTATGATTCCCATTTGCATCCGGAGCAAGTCGTTTGCTATTGCACAGGTACCCGCGCGGAAGAAGTGGCGGCCGCGATCCTACAGGGAGCGGATACGCCGGACAAGATCTCCATGGCCACCGGATTGCGGACCGGCTGTACGGTAGAATGCCTTCAACCGGCCATGCGATTGCTAAAGACAGCGGGTGTGGAGCTGGAGTCGCCGAAAGGGCGGTATCAGTGGTATGGTCCAACCCCGACCATTTGGGATATTCCAGACCATGTCAAGGAGAAATATGCACAACGTGGTTTTTACTTTGACGCGGATATTGAATTTTTTGAGAAGATTCGCAAAGCTCCGTTGTCGAGCGAACAGAATTATACCGAAAGGGAGGAAGAATAATGCATCACCCACCGATTCAACCCCTTGCTCCCCGTCCTTCACGGTACGGGATTGATCCAAGTCTTGTAAAAAAGCGTTTTGCTGATTTGCCGGGTATGACATCTCTGTCGATCAAGGAACTGTTTCCTGACACGCCGGAGGTCATTTATCCTGGACCGGAAGGGATCCAAGCGGTTCGGCAAGCGGCGGAAGCGGCGCTGGAGAACGTGGATCTTTCGATGATTGAGCCGCATCACACAGTGAATGTGCTGGCCTCCCATCATGGGTTTACATTGCTTGGCGGAGAGCCTTATGCCGAATTGCTGCGCACGGTCTATGACGTAGTCAAGCAGCGCACCGGCGCGAAAGAAGTGCGTTTGCGTGCAGGGGTGGGACTTCGTTTCCGTGAGACGGAGGAGTACATCGTACGTTTTAATTTGAAAAAACATTTTGACTCTGCGAGAGGAATGGCCCCGATCGACGAAGGAATTCCGATCGAAACCGAGATCGGAACGCTTTACGGTCTGAAGCGAACGTATGATGCCGACTGGATTATTCATGTGCATAACAGCGATGTCCGGGAGGTTCACTTTCATCGTCAGGTCGACCGTGCTGTGAAGCCATTTGGGATGTCTTATGCGCGGATAGAGACCCGGTCGACGTACCACCAGAATCTCGGTCCGCGGGGGGCGAATTTTACAGCCCGGGCGATTTTTGAATCCCCATTTGTACAGAGTAAATTTGTCGGTGCTGTCTTTTTAAACATGTCCCCTAGTGGTGTTCTCAGCGTGGAAGCGGACAACGATTTGTATCGTATTAACGATACCATTACCCTGGATGGACTGCGATATTACGGGAATATGTTCCAGTTGCTGGGTAAAATTGAAGATTGCATTGTCGGATTGGATTTTCCGTGTCCGGTTCCCTATGTATTTTCCGCCGGGGTCATTTACTGTAACTTTGTAGGTGCCAATGTGGATCTGTTTGACTTAGACGTCAAGCTGGCACCTTATACCTGGTATACGGAAGCTCTGTACGGAAAAGATGGAAAACCGCTGATTCCGGACATAAAACCGGTGAATCCGGCAATTCGCATGGTGGTGCATAATTACGCCTGGATCGGTTACCCGAGTGCGTTCTTCTCCCAGCAACTACCTACGATTGTTATAGGAAAAGAACAGGCAGACCTATTTGAACATGATCCGCAAAATCTGGAGTACATGAAGTACGCGATGATCGGCGAGAACCTGGAGGACGCGATGAAGTTTGCGTATCGGACAACCGGCACGGATAAGGTGATTGTGTTTGACGGTGCTGTAGGCGGAATAAATGTGAGCGAATCCTTGGCGGAGTACTTGTTGAAAGTCGCTCCTGAAGTTAGTGCAGAAGTAGATCAGATGTTAATGCCTAAGTGGTTGAAACAACGCGGGATACTGGTGAGTGCATAAGAGGAGAGGATAGTCATGATGACTCTAAAACCGGAGAATCGCCAGCAGGAACGTTTCGTCTTAGATATTCGCGACACGTTATTTTCTTCGATTGAAAACCGGCTGTTTACCGCTCAGGTGATTGCAACAGGCTGCGGTATGCTGGCCTGTGTCCAGCATGCAGCTACTTTACTGGAAGAGATTGATTGCGAACTATTGCATATCGTCGAAGACGGGACATTGGTACAACCAGGTGATGTTGTCATATCATTCCGGGGAAGAGCGAAGAACGTAGCGATCGCCGAAGATCTGGTCCTGGGAGCTATGATGGCCCCATCTGGCTATGCGACACGTGCCCATCAGATCCAATTGTTAGCAGGGACAGAATTAAAGGTGGTTTGCGGGGGATGGAAAAAGCTCCCACAGGCCAATAAGCCCGGCCTTCGAGCGGCACTGAAGGTTGCGGGAGTCGGAATGAGGATGGTAGAAGGTCCTTTCGTTTATATCGATAAAAATTATGTCCGTATGTTTGGGGGCGTAAGAAAAGCACTTGAAGCAGCTAAACAATTCCCTGACCATAAAACGGTGATTCAACTTCGCGGTGAATTGCAGCCCATTGCCCAGGAAACAAAGGAAGCTGTTTCCGGTAGAGCAAACGTCGTCATGGTTGATACGGGGAATTTGAAAGACCTCGACATTGTTTTGCAGACGTTGAACGACTTGGGGGCACGGCAGCGGACGAAGGTTGCCTTTGCCGGCGGAGTTAAAGAAGAGACTATCCTTTTGCTTCGTGAGCGACAGGTGGATATAGGGTGTGTCGGAGCAGCTATTTTGAATGCCCCTCTGCTTGATATGCGGGTCGACGTTATCGACAGCCAAATGAGCCAGGAGGGAGGTGGATGATGGAATACAGTCTTTTGAATAAAACGGAACTTCGCTTAACAGATATCTATTTGAATGACTGTGACCTGTCGCTTATCGCGGACACGGTAGCCAACGTTTTGCAGCTCCCGAGGGAAAAAGTTTTTGTAATCGATGTCCGTGATGATCATATCGCTTTGGACCTTCTTGTTCAATCGATGTCAGCGGATCAGTTTGTCGGAAAAAAAGAAAAACTGCTTCAGGCGGTAGGGACCCTTCCTGGCGTTCAGCTTGGGCCGGATGTTGATATACATTCTGAAGGTGTTCTTGGGATGATTGCCTTAAGCCCTTTGAAAGGAAAACAAGTCGTTGAGAAAACCATCCAGATGAGCGATGAGATGCAGAAACGGATTCGCCGGCGCGTAAAGGTATTTCCGACAGGTTTTGAAGTAGCGCAGGGGATGATTGAGGATACGAATACTCCTTTTCTTACGGAGCGTTTCACCGGGGCAGGGTTTAAGGTGCAGACTCATCGTCCGTTGGCAGATGACGTGGATGAAATAGCGGGTGCTTTGCGTCAGGCGATTGATTCCGGATTCGGATGGATTCTGACGACAGGTGGTGTCGGGGCGGAAGATAAGGACTGTACCGTAGAAGCCTTATTGAAGGTCTGTCCGGATGCAGCAACCCCTTATATTGTGAAATTTACTGCCGGTCATGGCAGGCATGTAAAGGAAGGAATTCGTATTGGTGTGGCCAAGGAAGGATTGAGCTATCTTATCACGCTTCCAGGGCCGAATGATGAAGTCCGGCTTTGTGCAGATATTCTGATGGCGAATATGGATTTGGAACCGGAAGCAGAGGAGCTTGCGGAACAGATTGCGGAATGCCTCAGAAACCGTTGGCTGCAGACGGTAGGAAGTCATCGTCACGCACATCATCACCATCATGGAGCCCATCATCATGGTGGGCATGGGAAAAAATCGCTTTAGTATTCGTTTATGAGAGAAAAGGGAGAGTTCTTATGAAGCCATTTATTGAACTAGCGGCAAAAGAATTATGGGAGGCGGAAAGAAACAATCAGCCGATCAGTCCTCTTACGGAAACCTATTCTGGCTTCACGGTAGAAGATGCTTATGCCGTTCAGCAACAGGTCAAGGCATGGAAGGTGGAAGCGGGTGCCCGGTTGATCGGTCGTAAGATTGGCCTCACCTCGAAAGCGATGCAAAATGCGCTGGGAGTCCCCGAACCCGATTTTGGTTCGCTGTATGACAATATGCTTCTACCGGAAGGAACCACGATCCCGTTTGAGCAGTTCCTTCAACCTAAGGTCGAAGCAGAATTGGCTTTTATTATGAAAGAAGATTTACAGGGACCGGGTGTCCATTTTCAGGATGTGATTCGAGCCACTTCTTTTATTGTACCGGCTTTTGAAATCATCGATAGCCGTGTCCGTGATTGGAAGATTAAGATTCAGGATACGATTGCCGATAATGCTTCGAGTGGAGCCCTCGTTCTGGGGAGCCGGGGCGTTTTTGTTGATGAGTTGAATTTGCGGTTAGTTGGTCTTGTATTGGAAAGTAACGGTCAAGTAGTGGATACGGCGGCAGGAGCTGCTGTACTGGGTCATCCGGCTGCGGCGGTAGCCTGGTTATGCAACAAGCTGGCTGAATTTGGAGAGGGGCTTCAGGCAGGGGATATTGTTCTTTCTGGTTCCTTCACTAAGGCATATGAAGTTAAGCCGGGAAGTGTATTTAGTGCCCATTTTGACCAAATCGGAACCGTTCAAATAGGTTTTGAATCGAAATAAGAGGATATGTTTAGGGAGGGAAACGAACATGAAACGATTAAAGACAGCTATCCTTGGGCCCGGTAACATTGGAACGGACCTCATGATGAAAGTCCTGGAAAGCAAGGAATTGGAACTGTGCATGATGGTCGGAGTCATTCCGGAATCCGACGGATTAAAAAGGGCCAAAGAGCGTGGGATTGAAACTTCCGCTGATGGAATCCAAGCTATTCTAGATAATCCGGAAATTGAACTTGTCTTTGACTGTACAGGGGCAAAATACCATCTAGAACATGCCCCGCTGCTTCGTGAAGCGGGGATTCAAGCGATCGATTTGACGCCAGCAGCTGTTGGGCCTTATGTGGTTCCATCTGTCAATATCAATGTGAACCTGGATAGCCCGAATATTAACCTCGTTACCTGTGGCGGACAGGCGACGATTCCGATTGTAGCAAAAATCAATGAAGTGGCTGACGTGGAGTACGCAGAAATTGTGGCTACGATTTCAAGTAAATCAGCAGGACCTGGAACCCGCCAAAACATTGATGAATTTACCCAAACAACCGCACGGGCCATTGCTCAGGTTGGAGGAGCAGATCGTGCGAAAGCATTGATCGTGCTTAATCCTGCCGAACCACCGATTATGATGCGTAATACGATTTATACCAGGGTAAAAAATCCGGATCAAAAGGCGATTGAACAAGCAGTAGAGGCCATCGTTAAAGAAGTGCAGACGTACGTTCCTGGGTACCGCTTGAAGGTTCCGCCCATTGTAGATGGAGATAAGGTAACAACCATGATCGAAGTGGAAGGAGCAGGAGCGTATCTTCCTAAGTATTCCGGAAACCTGGATATCATCACAGCTGCCGCCGTTGGAGTGGCTCAAAGAATTGCAGTACATAAGTCGCATAAGGAGGTCTCTGAAGTATGACTCAGAAAATAACCATTACAGATTCAACGCTTCGGGATGGAATGCATACGGTAAGCCACCAGTTTTCGCCTGCCGATATGGCTGAAATTGCGCGTGCACTGGATCAGGCCGGGATGGATCTGATTGAAATCGGCCATGGAGATGGTTTAGCTGGTTCCTCCTATCAATATGGCTTCAGCAGCGCTTCGGATACAGATTATTTAAAAGCGGTTTGTGATGTGGTGAAGCAGGCAAAGGTGACTGTCCTTCTGTTGCCGGGAATCGGTACGAAAAAGGACTTGCAGGCAGCTGCTGAAATCGGGGCGAAAGCCGTTCGTGTGGCTACCCATGTGACAGAGGCGGACATTTCTGAACAGCACATTAAAATAGCGAAAGAATTAGGATTGTTTACAGTCGGGTTCTTGATGATGGCTCATATGGAAGAACCGGAAAAAATTGTTGAGCAAGCCAGGAAAATGGAAAGCTACGGGGCAGACGTGGTTTATGTAACGGATTCTGCTGGTGCTTTATTGCCGGATGGTGTTCGGGCACGTGTTTCTGCCCTGCGTAATGCCGTGAATATTCCCATCGGATTCCATGCACACAACAACCTGGGTGTAGCCGTTGGAAATACATTAGCTGCACTTGCCGAAGGAGCTACCTTTGTTGATGGAAGTTTACGCGGAATGGGTGCTGGTGCAGGGAATGCCCAAACCGAGGTTATGGTAGCAGCCCTTAACAAGCAGGGCTACCTAACCAATTGTGACTTATCGAAGCTGATTCGTGCGGCTGAGGATATCGTAGCACCGAAGATGTCCCGTCCGCAGATTATCGACAGCGTGGCGTTGATTCTCGGCTATGCCGGTGTGTACAGCAGCTTCTTTTTACATGCTAAACGTGCTGCGGAACGCTTCGGCGTGGATGCCCTTACCATACTTGAAGAACTGGGCAAAAGACGGATCGTTGGGGGACAAGAAGATCAGATTATCGATGTCGCCTATGAATTAAGCCAAAAACAGGCTTTGGTACGCTAACACCATCTGACTAACTTTTAACATACAGACAGCCTGGTTATCGCAAAAAGCTTAAGTCAAACGGAGGTTATAAACTATGGAAACAGCACGACTAAAGTATGAACAGCTGCTTGAAAAACTTCGTGGGTTTCGTCGTGTCGTTGTTGCGTTTTCAGGTGGTGTGGACAGTACCTTTTTGCTTAAAGCAGCAGTTGAAGCCCTGGGAAGTGAACAGGTGTTAGCAATTACGGCTGATTCGGAGACTTATCCGGAGCGGGAACGCAAAGAAGCCATCGCACTTGCACGTGAGATCGGCAGTCCGCATTTGGTGATTGAGACCAGTGAACTGAACATACCCGGATACGCTGAAAACCCTATTAACCGGTGCTATTATTGCAAACAGGAGCTTTTCAGTCACTTGATCCCGATCGCCCAGGAACAAGGGTATGATCACGTGGTGTTTGGTGCGATTGCAGATGATCTTGGAGAACATCGCCCCGGACTACAGGCGGCCATAGAGAATGGAGTTCGGGCACCGCTCCAAGAAGTGGGATTGACGAAGATGGAAATTCGTGATTTATCTCGGGAATTGGGTCTAAGAACATGGGAAAAACCATCGTTTGCATGCCTTTCCTCACGCATACCTTATGGCGAGATGATCACACAGGAAAAGTTAACTATGGTAGACCGAGCAGAATCATTCTTAATGGACATCGGCTTTCGTCAGGTACGGGTACGTCAGCATGACAAAATGGCCCGCATCGAAGTTTCTCCACATGAAATAGAAAAGTTGGTCCGTTTCTCCGATGTGGTTGTAGAGAAGCTGAAAGATATCGGATATACGTATGTCTGCGTGGATCTACAGGGCTATCGCTCCGGAAGTTTGAATGAAACGTTACAGGCGGTTCAAGTATAAAATGAAGGGGAATTCCGGGGGATTAAAGAGTCTCTTATTCCCCGGACCTGTTATAAGGATAAATCTTATGAAGCGAATTGGAGGAGCTATTATTATGCCGATTGAACCGGGAACTAATGTTAGAAAAAATATGCGGGATTTTTTTCTTCATTTATCTCCTGCGAGGGTTGGAACCGGATTTGTTGCGGCTATGTTCAGCATTATGGGTCCGGCCTTAATCGTAATGAACGCGGCTAAGGAAGGAAATGTTCCCTTAGAGCAGGCGATTTCATGGCTTTTCATTATCTATGTTACAGGCGGGGTATTTACGATTATTCTATCCCTGCGGTATCGTCTGCCAATTGTAACCGCTTACACCATTCCGGGTGCAGTTCTGATAGGAAGTGCTCTAAAACATATCCCCTTTAATGAGGCGATAGGGGCATTTATGATTACTGGTGCCATCGTAACCATTCTTGGGGCATCGGGTTTAATTAAAAAGGCCGTCGAGTTTTTGCCCCTTCCGGTTATGTTGGGGATGATTGCCGGAGTTATTCTTTCTTTTGGTCTTAACGTCATTAAATCCGTAGTGGAAGAGCCGGCTATTGGCGGTAGCGCTTTTGCCGTATTTTTTCTCTTCATGGCTATGAAAAAAATTTCCAAGTGGGTTCCTCCTATTCTTGGAGCCATGCTGGTGGGAGGTTTCATTGCTACATGGATGGGCAAAACAAACTGGAGTGCCCTTGAGTTTTCTCTTGCCACTCCCATTATGGTAAAGCCGGAGTTCAGTTTTCAGGCGTTTTTCGAACTTACCATTCCGTTGATCGTTCTAGTGATTGGTGTTCAGAATATTCAAGCGATCGGGGTTCTTTATGCTGTAGGTTATAAGCCTCCTATCAATGCGATATTTACCGTGCCGGGAATTGGCACATTATTGAATTCCCTGTTTGGAGGACATCCCTGTGTTATTGCTGGCCCTAGTACAGCGATCTGTTCCAGTGATTCTGCTGGTGAAAACAAAGATTTGAGGTATATAGCTTCCGTTGTGGATGGACTATTGTGGAT
>Ga0310821_100203_pt1 | contig 44518 bp, 45 predicted proteins | sample P4_ome_FD_201300 | JGI IMG/M metagenome (GOLD analysis project Ga0310821, IMG submission 201300) | Sorghum-adapted microbial communities from Joint BioEnergy Institute, Emeryville, California, United States - P4_Day56_Rep1 | ecosystem: Engineered > Bioreactor > SSF (Solid state fermentation) >...
TGCCATAAATACAGAGAAGCAAGAGTTTCATACGGAAACCACCGTGCACCGATTTCAAGCATCTGCTTCTTATCGGGTAACTCAGCGAAGCCATAATGCAGTTGGATGGCTTTTTTAATGCCTAAATCATCCACCGGAAATACATTGAGTCGCCCCATTCCGAACAGTAAAAACATTTCCGCCGTCCACCGGCCGATGCCTTTTACCCGAATCAGTTGACGGACAACTTCATCATTTGATGCGGATGTCAGCGCCTCAAGCTGCAGGCGCCCATCCGCGCAAAACGCGGCGAGATCTTTTATATAAACAACTTTCGAACGCGATAGCCCAAGCTCCCGAAGCGCCTCTTCCGGAGCGGATAGAATGACTTCCGGCTTCCATTCGCCGTTAAAATAACGCAGCACACGCTCCGAAATCGCAGCAGCCGCTTTCACAGAAAGCTGCTGGGAGACGATCGATTCACACAGCACCGCAAAATAATCACTGCGCGGCCGCCACGGATATGGGCCGTACATCTCGATTAGCCGGGCTATTACCGGATCGGCCTCTCTAAGATATGCCATGCCTTCCATTATCGTTCGCTCATTCATCACTTCGCTGTTCATATAGAGCTTTTCCTTTCCTCCCGCAAAAATTCGGTTAACGTATCCTGCTTGGCCCAATAAGCAATGGATGTGTTATTTTTTTTACTGCCGGGACGACGGACAATAAAATCGTTTCGATATGGAATAATTTCAATGATGCTTCTGTCCTTTTGCATAATCTTTAAAGTTGCTCCTTCACCGGCTGGCTCTTCCATCTTCTGAACGAGCTTCGCATTGTTAAACAGCGTTACGATCCATTCCTGTTCTTCTCCGTTCAGCAACCGCTCCTCACCGCCTGTGGTCTGCAGTGTAATAGCGCTCACCTCTTCCGCCCTGAGCGGCTGGTGCAGATGATCATTAGAGTAATACTTTTCGAGGCGTTTTAGCCAGCCGTTCGGCAGACCGAACAAGAAAACCAGTACAACAACAATGAGATAGCCAATCCATTCCGCATAGGAAATTCCAAAAATCATGATTTTCTCTCCTTTTTGCACATACTTGCCAGTTATGTCTGCAAACAGTTATTTTTCCTTCATTATATAACAATCGAAATAGAATAAAATCATCGTTAACTCCTCTAACTCTCTCATTCACCTTTTTGCTATTTTTCACTTTCATATTGACGTCCGTACATTTTCATGGCATATTTCTAATTAGGTTGTGAAATTTGTAACACCATATAAACCTTCAGGGCAGGGTGAAATTCCCGACCGGCGGTGATGGGGCTTCGTGCTTCTCAGTCCGCGACCCGAACGCAAAATCAGCAACCGCGCGTTTGGTGGATCCGGTGCAACTCCGGGACCGACAGTATAGTCTGGATGGGAGAAGGGAGAACTTCATATGAGAGGAAAGGTACGCAGAACAGCGTTTTTGTCGCTGTTGTCGACCATCGGATTTCTGCTAATGTTTGTAGAAATCCCGTTGCCGATGTTTCCGGCGTTTCTGAAAATCGGCGTAAGCGAAATTCCGGCACTGATTGGCGCTATTTTATTCGGGCCGTTGGCCGGAGTAGCGGTGGAACTAATCAAAAATATTCTGCATTTCTTGCTGACCAACCAGGGCGGCATGGCTGTAGGAGAGTTGTCCAATTTTGTGGCAGGAAGTACATTTGTTGTGGTTTCTGTTTTGCTTATGCGCAAGCTGAAGCAAAGCAAAGTGAATTTTTGGCTGGGTATGGCGGCCGGCACAACCGCAATGGCGATCGTAATGACAATAGCCAACTATTTTGTATTTATTCCGGCATTTGCCTATGTGTTAGGCATGTCCGTTCAAGATATTGTCGGCTGGTCGCAGGAAGCGAACAGCCGCATTACAAGCCTGTGGGCGCTTGTAATTTATGCCATCCTTCCATTTAACCTGATTAAGGGACTCATCGAAGCGGTCATCACGTATCCGATTTATAACCGCCTGCGTCCTGTACTGCAGGGCAAATAAGATGGACGGCGTAATTTCGTTTCACAACCTGACAATAAGGTAACGATTCAAGGCTTCTACTGCCCAGTGGAAGCTTTTTATTTTGAAATCATAAATTTTTTTCTTATCCCCCTCAAAAAAGGACAACGCATACGAATATATGTAGCAAAGAATATGGACGAGGTGACATAACCATGAACCGGATGGAAATCCTGATTAACTCGGCAGATGAAATGCTGGAAACAATGCAGACGCTGCAAAGCGATTATCCGAATGCGATATTTGAAGGGCTTGAGTATATCGGTATCGAAAACGGGCAGCTTTCAATCAAACTTTCTTATACGCTGAATTAAACAAAAAAGACAGGCGCATACATCACCGCCTGTCTTTTTTCTGTGAAAATCATGAGAAAAGAAGGAAAGGGAAGAGGAAATAAGATTCAGGGAAGAAAAAGGCGTTCGCCTTTTTCCCCATTGAAATCATTGTCTCGTTCTCCTCTTCCTTCCGTATCTTTACCCATTAAGCAAAGCAGGATGCACCCCGCTTTGCTTATGTATTAAACTTTAAATAATTGTGCACCTGTGCCAGAATCGATTTGCGGGTAAGGATCCCTATGAATGTGTTGTTCTCGTCTACGATGCATAGAAACGGATGGTTAATGGAAAGCTCCAGGCCGCGGAAGAAGCTCCCGTTTTCTCGCATCCACGCCACTTTCCTATTCATCACTTCCTCTACTTTCATCTCGCTCAGCTTCTCATACTCAATTTTCTCGATGCCAAGAATGGCATCAAGAATGAGCGACATACTGATTAATCCTTTCAGCTTATACTCCCGATCAAGCACTGGAATTGCTGAATATCCGGATTTTGTAAGAACAAGAAGTGCATGTTCCAGCGAATTGCCCTCCTGGACAATGGCAACTTTACTTCCTGGAATCATCAATTTCTCAATCCCGTTATCCAATGATACTTGTTTCATTGTTTTTCCCATACATCCACCGCTTCCCCTTATAGAAAGTCACTTTTATCTTATTGTACCATGAAAACGTTTTCTTCGCATGAGGCTTCCCTATGCCTCTTCCACCTTTTCCAGATGGGACGTGCAGGACGGGCAACGGGTCGCCGGAATCGGAATGCTTGATAGGCAGTACGGACATTTTTTTGTTTCCGCTTTTTGCTCTGCCTGCTCCTCGTGCTGCCTTAACTCACTTAGCCTCGTGTATACCTTAACCACTACAAACAGGGACAGTGCTACAATTAAGAAATGCAGCACATTATTTAAGAAAATCCCATAATTGATAGTCGCCGCGCCCGCTCTTTTTGCTTCATCAAGCGAGGAATACGACTGCGAAGAAAGATTAATGTACAAATCAGAAAAATCTACGCCATTAAGCGCCATCCCAATAGGCGGCATCAAAATATCCTCGACAAGCGACGTGACGATTTTATTAAAGGCGGTTCCAAGCGCCACCCCAACGGCAAGATCAATAATATTCCCTTTGCTAATGAATTTCTTGAACTCCGTGATAAACTTCAAGTGACGTCCGCTCCTTTCCTTATTACATACTGTCGTACATCTATGCTTTACGAAATTTGTGAATCACCCGGCGGAATAAGCACTTCACGCGGCTTACTGCCTTCATATGGACCGACTACACCGCGCGCTTCCATCATATCGACCAGCCGTGCCGCGCGCGTATAGCCGACGCGCAACCGACGTTGCAAAAGAGAGACCGACGCTGTCTGCGCCTCACGCACCAATTCTACGGCCTGTTCATACAGCTCGTCCTCCGGCTCGTCCACAGACACGTTCTCCTCCTCTTCTCCCGGCATCATCTCCGGATGATAGCGTGCTTCCTGCTGCTTCTTGACGAAAGTTACGACCTTCTCTACCTCATGGTCACTGATAAATGCTCCCTGAATGCGTACCGGTTTGGATGCGCCCATCGGTAAGTACAGCATGTCACCGCGCCCCAGCAGTTTCTCCGCACCACCCATATCCAAAATGGTGCGTGAGTCCGCCATAGATGACACACCAAACGCGATGCGGGATGGAATGTTGGCTTTAATGACTCCGGTAATAACATCAACCGACGGGCGCTGCGTGGCGATAATTAAATGGATGCCGGCCGCGCGCGCCATTTGTGCCAGACGGCAGATTGCATCTTCAACGTCACCCGGCGCCACCATCATCAAATCCGCCAATTCGTCGACAATGACGACGATGAGCGGCAGCGGGGCAATACCTTGCTGGCGCGCTATCTCGTTATAGCGATCCAAATCCCGTGTCCCCGACTTGGCAAACAGTTCATAGCGCCGCTCCATCTCCTGCACGACTTTTTTGAGCGCCATGGATGCGCGACGCGGATCGGTCACCACCGGCGAGAGCAGATGAGGAATTCCATTATATACGTTTAGCTCAACCATCTTCGGGTCAATCATCATAAGTTTAACTTCACTCGGTTTCGCTTTACATAAAATACTCATAATGATGCCGTTTATGCAGACCGACTTCCCGCTTCCTGTCGCTCCGGCAACCAGCAGGTGCGGCATGCGTGCCAGGTTGGCGATAATCGGCTGACCGGAGATATCGCGTCCGAGCGCAATGCTAAGCTTGTCTGCCGCATCGATATATTCACGGCTTTCCAACACCTCACGAAGCGTTACAAGCGCTACTTCGTCGTTCGGAACTTCGATGCCGATCGCCGATTTACCTGGAATCGGCGCTTCCATTCGAATGCCTCGCGCGGCGAGAGCCAGCGCGATATCGTCCGTGAGCCCGACAATTTTACTAACCTTGACCCCGACGGCCGGTTGAATCTCATAACGCGTTACCGTCGGACCACACTGGACACGCAGCACCTTGGCCTGTACACCAAAGCTTTCCAGCGTGGTGATGAGCTTATGGGCATTGCTCTGTACATTTTTCGTTGTACCGCTCCCTTTCATCGCTTTCGGTCGGTCCATCAGTGCCGGAGTCGGGAGTTTATAGGCCGGATGGTCCATCGCTTCCTCAAACGCCAGCGACACATCCGCCACCGTTTCCGGTGGCTCTTTTACTTCCGGCTGTTTGCGCTCTCGCAATTTTACTTTGATTTGCCCGCCTTCCGTTTTTACTTCCGGTTCGCCGTTCGGTAGAGATGCTGTCTCTTCCTGTCGATACACTTTTTCCGCAAAATCATGTACTATGATCTCGCCCGTGCGTGGCAGCCCATCCGCTTCACCGATATCCTCCGGAAATGCTCGGTCTTCGGCCTGCGGCATATTTTCTGTCTTCGCTCGTACCGGAAGCATCTCCGTCACATCTCTTTTCTCTTTCATGGAACGATTGCCGAATAAGCGCATAACAAGACTTGGCTTTCGTTCTTCAGGCTCCTCTTCTTCCGGCTCTACTTCTATCAGGTCCGCTTCATATGCTTCCTGCTCCTCACGCTCACGAAGACGCTGTTCACGCCGCTCGCTCAGCAGTGCCAGCGCATCCTCTCCCACAGCTTTTACTCTAGCTCCGCCGGCCGCAAACAGGCGACGCAGCGCAGCAAAAATACGCACATACGAGATTTGAAATGCGAGCATCAATCCAATCAGCACGAGAAACACGATAATAAGTGCTGCACCGGCTGATCCGGCTGCCGCAGAGAAAAAGGCATACCCGATGGCTCCAATTAATCCCCCGCCCACATCTGTCGTGGACGGTTTTCCTGCTTCTACCTGCTTCTTCTCCTGAAGCAGTTGTTCCCATGTGACAGCAAACACCGATTGGTCAGCGAACCTGCCTCCGGCGGTCAACTGCTCAAACAATAACATATGATTCCATACTAACAAGGAAAAGAACAGAAGAAAAATACCTATCCACCGCTGGGAGAACAAATAAGGCCATTTTCTTTTAACCATGACATAAATACCAATACCCACGCCGGTCAGTGGCAGCAGAAAATCCCAGGATCCGGCCGCAATGCGAAATACCCAGGCAAAATACCGGCCCAGCCAGCTTGAGTTCGAGAATGTCATAAGCGCCAAAAGCGACAGCGCGATGACGACGAGGCCGTATAGCTCATACCGGAGAAATCCACGGACATCCTGCTTCTTCATTCCGGCCCCTTTCCGGCTTTTCTTCTTCTTGGTCACCGGATTCACCACCTCAACTAAGTATGTATCATCATACAGGAAAAAAGGCAGCCGAACCAAACATTGGCTGCGGTTGCCTTTTTTTCCTGCACATGCGTTCGTATCGTTATTATAACACAAGGAAAACGAGCGGTCATGGTGGGGATTCTGTCGAGAATTAGGGAATAAAACAGAAAACCCCGACAACATCCGCCGACGGGGTACTCGTGCTTTCATTCAAGTATTACAGCCTGTCAAGTGCGTCCAGCACGTAGCTAGACAGTTGATTAAACACAGGGCCTAAATTGTCAGCATTATGGTCTACGTTCAGGTTCCGGATCTCTGTTTCTTCCCCGCAGTCCAAAGAGCCCGGCAAGTCCTAACAGACCGATCCATTCCCAATCGGCATCATCGTCGGCGGCTGCCGTTCTGTAATTGTTGTCTTGATACGTATTAGTGTTGTTCCGATTATTTACGTTATCATTCATACCTTCTGCAAAAACCGGTACACTTACGGCTGTAGCCAAAGTCAGAGCTAACACAACAATACGAAGTTTACGTAACATATGTATCACCTCCTCAGTCATTCTCTACCTTAATGATTTACCTAAAGCAGAAAAATATACATTGTTTTCTAGATCGCTTTACGAACGGGCTTGCCTTTTAGGGAAAGAGGGGTCAAGAAAAAAAGAAGAGGTGACGTTATGAGTTTTGATCCCATTAAAAAAGAGAAAGTTCATAAACGTTGAAAAATATTGACTTAACAGGAAAAATAGCATTAGTAACGGGAGGAAGCGCAGGAATCGGGTTATCCGTCGCTGAATCGTTATGCCAGGCCGGAGCTTCCGTAGCCATCGTAGGGAGAAGAAAAGACGCTCTGGAAGATGCCAAACGCCATATAGCGAAACGCTATCCGAATGCGGAAATTTTTGCTGTTAGTGCTGATGCTTCCAAAGTAGAGGATATAAGAAAGATGGTTAACCAGGTCATTCAACGCTTTGGGCAAATTGACATTCTTGTCAATAATGCGGGAACGAACGTTTTGAATGAGGCGTTTGATGTAACAGAAGCAGAGTGGGCTCCTTATAACATTCAGGTAAACGCCATTGCGCCAACCTTTGTAGAAACTCCCCTAACCAGACCGATGCTGGAGAATAAGGAGTTTTATGAAGAGGTCATTCGAAGGATTCCTATGGGCAAGTTAGCGCAGCCGGAAGATGTTGCGGGTGCTGTACTGTATCTCGCTTCAGACTTATCGAACTTTGTGACAGGTCATACGTTACCTGTCGACGGAGGCTGGGTTGCCTGGTAAGATAAAATAAGTTTATCTCACCGTCCTCTTCATTTTGTCAGTTTCTCTATTTACGGACATTTTTACTTTACGGTTCCGCTTATAGATGTTATACCGGACAAAAATTTACTTAAGGAAAACTTGTACTACAGTCTATATCATACAGATAATTCTCTTCATATAATACAGTAACTTAGCAAAAAGGAGGGGTATCATTGGTCACACGCCGTGGTCGTTTTGTATTTGTAACCCTACGCCCTGGTCAAGTTGCTATTGTTCGCTGTCACCGCAGGAAAAAAAGGCACTCTCATCACTAAGTATGAAATCGAAGAAAAAGCACTTTATTGCATAGAATGCGATGAGGAAGAAGTTATAGCGAAAGCAATAAAATACGAAGAAGGGGCTGTCCCATAAGTAAGCGGGAGCCCCTTTGTTTTTGTTCAATCCAATCACCCCTTAGCACCTTCAAGCGAAGGTTCGTGTTGAACATTTTCCTGCAGTGATCGCCTTCTGGACCTTCGAAATGTTTGATAACTAAACCACAGCGCTAACAATAGTGAGGTAAAATAAGCGGCGGCGCAAGCAATAGCGAACCACATCGAAAAGGAATGAAGCACCTTACCAAGTATGACAAAAGCCAGGGCGCTCCAAGTAAACCATGTGCTTCGGCAAGCTTTTGGTTTTTTATCCACATCCGTATTTACACTTCCTACTTGCTTGTTTTCACTCTCGTCCACTTGTCCATCTGTAATTTCTATGTTCGAATGAGTTGTTTTCTTGCTTAGCTTTGATACCGTATAGATAAGGAGCATAAAAGCAGGTTGAAATCCTAAAACAATAAGCGGCAGACTATACTTGATGAAGTGGGCAAGCTCGTTTATTCTTTCAAAGGAAAAGTATGAGGTTAAAAAAATAAACACGCCCCCCTGAATATTAAATTTACGGCAATCCGTGTTATTGAAAATGGCACCGAGGCAAATAAAAAAAGCAGAATACAGAACCATGATTTTTAAAGTGAAGGCAGGAAACCAGGCGCTAAAGAGAAGAACTTCCACCCGGTCTAAAAAATCAGTGATATGGATTTGCTCAACCAGTAGATACACAGGGTAATAAAACTTACTTGTTATCGTAGCACCCATGGCAACAATGGCAACGAATAAGACAATGGTAATAACAACCCCTGCAAGTAGGGTTCCATATCGTACAGACGCTTTGAACAGACGAGTATCGGCTAAAGAAGGTAAGAAGGCTCCCAGGACTAAAAGGTCGCCATAAGAACTTAAACCTATTACATTAGCAGTGCCAAGCGGCAAAAATCCAGTAGATAATATAGGTAGCGCCCGTTCCGGGTTGATTTCATTTGCTAAAAGTACAGGCAAAAAAGCCATTGCGAGCAAATAAACAGGGACAAATAACGCATTAACCCGGGCGATTACCTCTATACTTGTCTTGCCGTAATAAAGCATAACCAATATAAATAAAAACAAAATGACTTCGCTCGGCGTCTCACTAAGAAGAAAGAAACCGACAAATTCAGAAATTTCTCTCACATCACGAACCAATATGATCCAAATATAAAGAAAGAAAAGAATGTTAACAGCTTTCCCGCCCCAATTTCCTAGTAGAAGAGAAGTAACTTCAAAAATGTTTTTTCCGGGAAACTTCTTTGATACGGTATAGAAGAAAGAAGCAATCAGCAAGGCATATAGAATCGGAATAATTTGCGTAAACCAAACATCAGTTTTGGAAATGTTAGCTAAGCCATGCGGTATACTAGCCAGCGTTTCCGTAATAAGGATGGAAGCTGTTAGCCAGGCTAGCTGCCTGTGATCAATGACTTGTTTTGTAATCAAAAGGATTCACACCTTTCTTACTTAATAATTGGGTCTAAGTAGCGATTTGCTAATGACCGTGTAATTGGAGATATATAATCGACAAAAAACTGCATCGGCATATATACTTTTATGCCGAAAAGCGCTGCTGTGATAAAAAATAAGCATAACAAGGAAAAAGCATAAAAAATGCCTTTTTCCTTGTTTGAAGCCCTCTTCATTTTCTTATATTCGTACAGTAACGTTACGACATATATGGATAAGAAAATCACCCAAAAGGTTTTATTCATCTCTACGACCTCGAGTAATGTTTGTATATGTTTGACCTATATTAATAACCTGCGCGTGAATGTCATATGTAAACCCAATATTTTTTAAGTGACTTCTCCAATCTTCTTTGTATTTTTCTTTCCATTGATCAGGATAGTATCTAAAAACTTTCAGGCCCAACCCAATGTTATCTGTTGAATGTTTCTTCATTTGATTAAGCGTACTCTCAATCGTATTTTTGATATGTTGGTTTAATTTCCTTTCCACCTCTTTCACATTAGATTCTATGTCAAAATTAATATTGGATGTATTTTCCTGTATAGAAGCTTGTGAATTAACCTTTATACGGAAACGAAGGCGATCCCCTTGCAAAATCGGAGTAATATTCACGTTTCCTGTTTCAAACGCTATATTTACTTTTCCCTGTTTGCCCAAATCCAGCACAGTATTATAAGGAATAAAACGAGTCGAGAACCAGTTCAGTCCATTCGATGCTTTTGGCGGAAATAAAGCGACCATCTTATCTCGACGAAATTGGGCATATCCTGTAACCTGTACTTCTTTTGACTTTTCACTCGATTTGGTCTCAACAACGCGCATCATGGGAATGATCGGATCCGTATTCGGTTCGGTAAGCATATACGCAATTTCTTTTATATTTATAGGAAGAGCAAAGGTTTTTACAATCTCTCTCATAGCCTCCCCCGAATACCGTTCGAATTTTGGTTGAGCCTCCAATAAAGCACGGCCCTCTCCTTTTGCAACCACCATATAAGCGGTTAATCGATTTTCAGGAAAACGAGCCAAAATATCAAAGATCGGAGAAATTCCCTCTCTAGCCAGTTCTTCTCCAACAATGACAACACGTTGATGGGCATAAAACAGTTCTCTTGCCATCCTTCTTTGTAACCGGACACCGGCTTCACGAATGGTTTGTCCTACTTCTGAGTCGATATAATAACTTTTCACTCCCCCCGTTCCACCTCCCCCACCTCCCGGGCCACCCAATTGGCCAACCAAAGGTACTTGAACCGAAAAACGATAAAGTCCATCCTTTTCTTTGTCAATAGCTATGGCAATGACAATAGCTGTATCGTTGATTTCTCTTCGATCCCAGCATCCGGAACAAACAAGCAAAACAATGAAAGAAAATAAAATAAAACAAACTTTTCGTCTTCTCATTCATTATCCTTCTCTCGTTGATTCGTATCATGTTCAATGTATTTTCCTGTTTGTCCCCCTTCTTCCAACACTGCTCTCTGTAATTCTCTGCCCATCCGGTCTTCATCCCCGATAGAAAAAAAAGAGGGACGCTTAATCATTAGCGGCCACGGCATACGAAACGCGACATCCTTTATATCCTTTGTAGAAAAAGGAGAGATAGGGGATAAGTATGGAACACCAAAAGAACGAAGATTTGCCATGTGACCGAGTATGAGGATAATTCCAAGCATAATGCCATATATTCCAAATAAGGAAGCAGCAATAATTAAAGGGAAGCGTAGCATTCGAAAAGTAATGGCGCTGTTGTACCGTGGGATGGTAAACGAAGCGATACCTGTAATGGAGACGACAATAACCATGGGGGCGGATACAATTCCAGCCTGTACTGCGGCTTGTCCGACAACCAAAGCGCCAAGGATACTGACGGCCTGACCTACTGTTTTAGGCAACCGCACTCCTGCTTCCCGCAGCGCTTCAAAGGAAACCTCCATGATTAACGTTTCAACAACGGCCGGGAACGGAATCGTTTCCCTTGCAGCAGCAACACTTAATAATAATGTTGTTGGCAACATCGCTTGATGATACGTTGTTACGGCCACATACATAGCAGGTGTTAACAAAGAAAGAGCCAAAGAAAAATAACGGAGCCAACGAATCAGCGTCGCTATTTGAAAGCGCTCGTAATAGTCTTCGTTTGCCTGCATCATAGTCCAGAACGTGGTAGGAACAATTAACACAATAGGCGTACCATCGACCATGATGGCGATTCTTCCTTCTAATAATGCCGCAGCCACCGTATCGGGTCGCTCTGAATACTGAACCTGGGGAAAAGGAGAAAATGTGCTGTCTTCGATTAATTCTTCAATGTATCCGGTTTCTAAAATGGCATCAATTTCAATTTTTTGTAAGCGCTGTTGCACTTCTTTTAACGTTTCCGGGTCGACAATTCCCTCAATATAAGCTAATGCGATGTTTGTATTGCTTTCTTTCCCCAACATCAAAGGTTTAATTTTAAGCCTTGGGGTTTTCAGTCTTCGCCGTATCAACGCTGTATTCGTACGCAGACTTTCAATAAATCCTTCTCTTGGACCTCTTATAACGGATTCAGATTCAGGTTCTCCGACTGAACGTAATTGCGGCCCACGAATACCGAGCAACAAGGCTGAACCTACCCCTTCAATAAAAATACCCGTATCTCCGGATAATACCGGCTGTAGAAAATCGGCATAATTATCTACATGAGCGATTTGTGCAGAGGGAATCACGGCTCTTTTCAAAACTTCAATGTTTGTTCCTTCTCCTTTGAAAACCATAATCGACTTGAGTACATCATTTATCCCTTGTGTATGAATCAATCCATCCACAAAAATAGCGATGGCCGGCTTTCCGTCATGAAATGTAAATTCCCGAATGACAATATCCGAACTATCTTTAAACAACTGGTCTAAAATCTTTTTATTCTCCTCCAAAGAAGAAGAGATAGGGAGTGAAGTCAATTCGTATATATCTTTATCATTTAATTGTTGTACTTGTTCTTCCACTTCTCGCTTTTGTTTTCGAGTGCGTTTCATTCTAAACAAATCCCCCTCACCATAAAGCTAAAGGTAGTATTTCTCATATTTTAAAAAGCTATGTACTTGTTTATATGGTTTTCTAGATACACACGCTATTCGCTTTAACGCACTGCTCGCTTGCTGGACGTTTTTTTCTTAAATTGTGCTTGTCTATCAAGATATTTACCGTTTCTAAAATAAATGCAAGAGAATAAAATAATAACGCAAGAGAGCAAATGCCCCCCTTCTCTTAATAAAGGAACCTTCCTGTCTGTTTAGAACATGTTGCTTTTTATATACGTAACCTTATTAGAAAAGGGGGTGCCTATAAAGTGAGCCCTAAAAAGAAAAAGCTGCGTAAATCTCCTGGCCGCCTATATCATGTTATTCGCCGATATGGTCTTGATGATATTGATAAAAACGAACTCAAAAAGTATTTTCCTACTCATAAAAAGAAAAAAAAAGAAGTTCTAAATAAATATATCTGGTACAAGCTATCGATGAAGAGGAAATTTAATACGAAGTATCATCTCGGACAAGTATGATCGGAGCTCCCGGGGTTTTCCTCTCTTACCTGAGGGTTTTATTTTTTAGCCTTTAAGAAATATCGCTGATTAACAACAAAACCGAAAAACAGCCTCCCCAAATGGAAGCGGGGAGGCTGCTTCTTGCGCCATTCTCGGGTGAGTAATCAGCTTCTATATGATGAATTCTGCGACAGCGCAAAAGAATACACCGGCCAAAATCATTGACGAGGTCATAATTTAATTGGTAATATCCGGGCGGAAATAAATCTTCTGACCCGGCGCATACGACGGGTTCATGTAGTCGTACGGATTCGGACTAATCAACCGTACGATGCGAGCTTCATTGGTGCCGCACGGCTTCACCAGCATCGTCAATCCGTTCAATTGAATCTCCATATTCTCATAAGCAGCCGGGTCCTCGTTCTGGAAAATCAAATCCATGGGCAGCGTAGAATAAATAATCATTGCACCACCTGCTCCACCGGCTGAGCCGGACGCCGCGCTTCGATTCGATTTCTCAACTCCTGCATGGCCGCACCGAGTCCGCCAATCTCATCAATCAGACCGAATTCGACCGCTTTCGCGCCGACTATGTTCGTACCTACATCCCGGCTCAACTCGCCGACTTTCAGCATCAATTCACGGAACTTCTGCTCTTCAATCCTCGAATGGCGCACGACGAAGTTCACAACGCGATCCTGCATTTTCTCCAGGTATTCAAAGCTTTCCGCCACGCCAATGACAAGACCGGTCAGACGCACAGGATGGATGGTCATCGTGGCCGTCTCTGCGATAAACGAATAGTCGGTTGCCACGGCGATCGGTACCCCAATGCTGTGGCCGCCGCCTAGCACGAGCGATACGGTCGGTTTCGATATCGATGCGATCATTTCTGCAATCGCCAGGCCCGCTTCCACATCGCCGCCCACCGTATTTAAAATTACCAGTACACCTTCAACGTTCGGATTCTGCTCCGCTGCCACCAGCTGGGGAATCAGGTGTTCATACTTAGTCGTCTTATTTTGCGGCGGCAGTTGGACATGTCCTTCGATCTGCCCGATAATCGGCAAGCAGTAGATGTTGCTGTCAGTCATAGCCGGTACGTTTGTCTGTCCGAACTGCTGAATCATTTCCGTCACTGCTTTGCGCGGCTCACCGGTCAGCGGAGGGCTCGGAGGCAGCTCCCTCGGTTTCTCCGGCATTGGTTGTGGTTGCGTCTGGGGATCCAGCCCATTCATTTGTTCTTGCACATCGTTTCCCTCCATTTTCTTAGTACTCATAGTATGAATTTCCGCAAGAAAAAGCATGCATCCACCTAAATAAGAAAAAATCCATGAAAACTCCTGAATTAATGTAGTGCTTTTTTCAGACTTCATGTCCATTCAGCTTTCCCTTGTAGAATGAGCGTGCTTGCCTGTACAATGGTAAAGTGAAGAAAAGCGGAAAGCTTAGCAAAAGACAGGAGGAGTTATGGAAGAGTTTATTCGGTCGGTATTAACCTTTCTCAGCGACTTGGGGTATTTCGGAATTGCCATAGGGCTTATGCTGGAAGTCATTCCAAGCGAGATTGTTCTGTCTTATGGCGGTTATCTTGTATCGCAAGGGAAAATCAACTTTGTAGGCGCGATTATCGCCGGTACGATCGGCGGCACCATTGCCCAACTGTTTTTATATTGGATGGGCTATTATGGCGGACGTCCGTTCCTTGAGAAATACGGAAAATACCTGTTGATTCGTAAAAAAGAAATCGACAAAGCAGAAGAATGGTTCAACCGGTATGGCGTAGGCGTCATTTTTACCGCCCGCTTCATTCCGGTTGTCCGGCACGCAATTTCCATTCCTGCCGGGATTGCCCGCATGTCTGTCGTTAAATTTATTATGTATACCACACTAGCGGTTATTCCCTGGTCCATTCTATTCGTGTATCTGGGAATGCAGCTGGGTGCACGCTGGGAGCAAATCGACGAATTCGCCAAGCCTTTTATCGAGCCAATTATCTGGATTGCGGTCGCAGGTACGGTAATTTATCTGCTGATGAGTCTTCGCAAGCGCAAAAAATCGTCTCGCTTCTCCAGCTAACAGAAAAGGGGATATGTGTATGAAGAGGGCTAAAAAACAAAGTTCACGAATATTGCTGACCGCAATCGTTATCGGCCTGACCGCCGCTCTCACGCTTGGGGGCTGCAGCAGCAAAGACAGCGTACCAACAGAGCAGGAGCTTACCGCCAAAATCGCGGAAAAACAAGAGCAAAAGCGGGAACAGAAGATAAATAGCGCCCGACAGGAGCTGGATCGTTATTTTGAATCAGTGGCGGCCTCGGTCAAAAAATTGGGAGAGAAACGGGCCGCTTTTTTTGAGGCATTCACCGGTTTAAGCGAGCAAAAGCTGACGAAAAGACAAGCACGCACCCAGGTGGCAACGGCCATTGCCGATTATGAAAAAACGTTGGGTGAGCTAAAGACGCTCCAGCTCCCCGCTTACAAAGAGGTGCAAAGTTTTCACCAGGAAATACACCGTACGATGGGCGCATACGTTCCGCTGATGAAAAAAGCTGAGCAGGGACTCCGCCAAAAAGATGCCGAAACGCTGAAAGAAGTGGAAAAGCAAATGGCAATCCTTGACGATCAGGTGAAAAAAACACTTGAAAAAAGTTCCAAGCTGCAGGTGAAAGTTAATACAGGTCAATAAAAAACAGGGTCTCGTCCAAAGGCGCGGCCCTGTTTTTTACTGGCGGTTTATTTCCGTAAGCTCCGGGTAGCCGGATACTTGATACGATTTCACTTCGGGCATATACTGCAGCGGCAGACGAACGGCAAATTGCTTCTGTGCACCGGCAATGGCGACCCACGCATTCAACGTAATCATTCCCTTATACTGACCCTCAGGCGCAATATCTTTAATCGTGATTTGCTTCACCCGCTCCCCATGAGGCCAGAGTATTTTCTCCACCGAGAGATCAGGCCCCAAATATTTACGAATTTCAGGGTTGATCCCTTTCGCTGTCAACCACTTGGTGCTAAACTCTACAGCAAACGCTTTGGCTTCAGGCGTAGCCACTGCGCTGAGTTTCTGTGACGGAATTAACGTATTTTCCAGATAAGAAGTGTTCAATCGAACCAAGCTTAACGCCCCGTTATAAAGAAGAACGAGCGCCGCAATAACACCGATGACCTGAATGGCGCGCAGCCACAAACGGTTCTGTTTTCGCTTTCGCCATCCTTTCAACGTGCTTATTTTCCGCTTGTCCCCCATACGTCATCCACTCCCGGTTGAACGCTTTTGCGCCCTATCTTTTATTTTCTACAATTCACATCTTGGCAATATGTATATTCTATCATGAACATAAAAGCAAAACACCCTTTTCCACTGAACGCTATCCCCGGTATACGGCGGATTCAGGGGATTTCTGCGGCTTAGTGTTCGGTGCAAAATTTACATTTTGCCTTTTGCCAGGGTGAAAGAATAAGCAGCCGCTTTTTGCCGTACAATACGTTTCGTAATGCAGTTGCATTCACCAATCCATCCAAGGAGGAATCATCGTATGGCAAAACCGGATAACCGCAAAGATAATGTGAAAAAGCTGAAAGAAATGGTACAAAACACCATCGGAAACATCGAAGCGGCGGAAGAGACGATGAGCAACACGCATATCACGCAAGAGCAGCGCCAGCAAATTGAGGCGAAAAACGAGCGCCGCAGAGCAAGCATCGAATCAATGCGCAACGAAATCAAAGACGAGGCGCAAGCTCAGGAAAACCGTTTCGAGTAGGCAAAGCGCTTACAATAAGAAAGCCGGAATCATCCGGCTTTCTCTGCCATATAATCATCATAAAAAACGCGAAATCTGCCTTTACATTCTCTTTCGGTTCGCATATTATATAAATCGTGTGTTCGAGATAAAAACAAGTGGAGAAAAGAAAAACAGGAAGTGAATAGAATGAGAAAAATTCAAGAAGTCCTGTCAGCAGGCGAAGCAATTGAATTAACGGAGCTATTCGATGACCGTCTCCAGTGGGATGATTCATTCAATTTGATGGAGTTATTGAACAGCGGACTCGTTAAATACAACGGCGTGGCATTAACTCGTGAGGAGAGCCTTGAAATCATCGCAGCTTTGAAAGCCCTCGCCGCCTAGCATACACAACCGCCCCGGTTTCACTCTAATCCGGGGCGGTTGTTTTGTTATCAGTCTTCAAAAATTCCATATACGATCCATTGGACAATCGCCAGCACAATCGAGGCGAAAAACGCGGCAAAGAAACCTTCCACATGAAAGCCCGGTACGATATTGCCGGTTAACATCAACAGCAGCGCATTAATAACAAGGGCAAACAATCCCAGCGTCAAAATTGTAATCGGAAGGGCCAAAAGCTGAAGAATCGGGCGGATAATCATGTTGATAAACCCGAGAACCAGCGCTGCGATAAAGGCCGCAGCCACGCTGTCAAACCAGATGGCATCAAACAGCCATGCGACAATAAGAAGCGAAACGGCCGACAATACCCAATGCCAGAGCCACCGCATGTAAACGTCCCCTTTCTTTTTCGTTCTCTTCTATATTTATAGTATACACTCCATTAGCCTTCGGTTTCGTCTTTTCTTCCGCGGCTTGTCCCTTCTTTCTCCTCTTTCTCTTCCCTTTCGGCCCGCATCCTCTCGGCCGGAATCTCTTCTGCGGAAATCATCTGAGCTTCCAACGGCCGATTATATACGCTAATCGGCTCTTCATTCACATCCGGTCGGACCGTCTCGTCCTGTGCGACGCCGCGCATAATCTCTACACTAAGCGGCAGGTATTTGAACATATGCCGAATCACCGTCTTTTTCGCCATCTCTTCATAGTCGGTCACCCACGGACCGCTATTGTACGAACGGGAGCGCATGCGCCGTCTGTCGATTTCTTCTTTTGACATGAATTCGAACTGATATCCCCCGTCCATGAAATGTGCTACCGCATAAACGCCGATAAATTCGCCGCGCTCGCCCATCGCCGGCTTGTGGGTAAGCGACGGATGCAGTCCGTATTCGTATTCAAATTCGTCGTTGGAATACACTTCATGTGCGTATATGCTTTTAATGTTGCCGGAGCGGCGCGCCAGGTCAATCATGCCTTTATACCCGATGATGAATGTCGCTTCCCGTCCATACGGAATGATGTAGCACTGACCGAGCAGGCCGGGTTCAAGGCCAAGCTGCGCCGCCTGCATTACCGCTCCAAGAAGAGACGGCACCGTGCACTCCAAAAGCAGCGGATTGGTGCGGATGGTCGTTAAGGCGATACGCAGCAGTCTGTCCACATCCATATGTTTCGGCAATACGCGTGCGATTTCCGGTTCCATTTTCTTTAAATATGCACCAATAGTTTGCGCGGGCGTGGGCGGACTGGCTCCGGTTTCTTTTGCTTTTGCTTCCAGTTTCTTTTTTAAATCATCTGCCATCGTATCTCCTCCTGCTTCGTCTATGTGATCAAAAAACGCCGCATTGTCGTCGGTCGGATAAATTCTTCATAAATCTCAGGGCGCTTCTCTTTTAACGCCTTCACGTCCACGGTCCGGCGTGAAATGTTTTTCCAACTGACACGGTGTTCACCGGTAATGCCGATCTCATGGCGACCGATGAGCGCTTTCAGCCGGTTCTCCGCTTCCCTCTTACGCTCCTCCGCTTCCTCGATGTCCCGGCTCGCCTGTTCCCATCGGGTAATAAGCTCCTCCGCCTCGTCCGGCAGCACCGTTACACTGTCTGCTTCGCCTTCAGGATACATGCTGGCAAGAAGGTCTGCAGCGGCTTCGCTTCCGTCCGGCAGCGGAGGAATGCCGGTGAGCACGTGGTTATGCCAGAAGTGTTCACAGATTTGAACGCTCAGCGCAATCAACTCGTCATCGCGCTTCACGATCTGATAGTGGAATGTGTTGCCGCCGATGAGGACAGCGAACGCCCCCCAGGTAAGCCCTGTAATATACAGATACCATTGGAGCTGCAGCCGGTAGGCTTCAGGAATACCGTTTTCTTCCCATTCTTTGCGCATATATTCCGAAGCAGTCTTAATCTCAAGAATACCGTTGCCGCGCTCCGGCTCGAGAATTAGCCGGTCAATGTTGCCCATTACCCACTCTTTTTCAGGATGCTGCAGGATGGCATTGCACCGCTGCAGCTTGTATCCGGTCCGGCGGGTAAATTCTTCAGCCACGACCTCTTCAAGAAGCCGTCCGAAGTGCATGGCTTCCGTGTCTTCCCGCTCGACATCCTGTCCAATCTTTTCAAGATATACCGCAATTGCGCTCTTATGCTTATCCACTCCACAAATAGCCCCTACGTCACTGCCGGAAATCCCCTGCCGACGCCAGGCAAGCCATTCGTCCCGCGGCAGGTCGGTCGTGTTTACAAGTCGTATCGCCTGCATGGTTCCTCCTTTGCATCGTTCTAACGTGCCAACCGGCTTTCTCAATCTTACCTTCCCCTCTTTTCCATAGAAAAAAACATCCCCCTTTTTTTGCACGCTGCAATCTATGCACATGACCGGGAAAAGGAAAAGAGAAATTGGCGCTTAAAATCGCCTGTACGAGCAAAACACGGAGCAAAATCTCGCTCCGTGTTTATTTTTTTCGACGTGACTGGTGCCCGATATAGCGTTCAATGGTTATAATGAGGAAAAGTCTCTTTAAGTATACCTGAAAGAATTGTCATGATAAGAATTGTTGCAATATATGATATAGAAAAAGAGGAGGAACAATCGTATGGAACCGATCCCTGTGATAATTTTGAGCGGCTTTTTGGGCAGCGGCAAAACGACACTGCTGCTGCGCCTGCTGCAGGAAGCAACCCGGCGCGGACTTCAGCCTGCCGTTCTCATGAACGAACTCGGCACAATTGATGTGGATGGCCGCCTGGTCAACGCTACTCTGCAGGAAAATCAGGTGATGGAGAAACTGCTCGACGGCTGCATTTGCTGCAGCAAAAAAAGCGAGGTCGTAGAAAGCATAGAGAAACTGCTGTGCAAGCAGCCGGATGTCATTTTGGTAGAGCTGACCGGGGTGGCGAATCCGGAAGAGGTCGTCGATATGCTGACTGAGCCACAAGTAAAGGAGAAGGTCCGCTTCCATAAAATTTTAACGACGCTCGATTCGTATTATTATCTGGAATACACCAGCATTTTTGAAGTGGACAGGCAACTGGTCCGCACAGTCAAGCGCCAGGTAGAAGTGGCTGACATCATCATCGTTAATAAAACAGAGGACATGAAAGAAAGCCACAAAACGAAACTGCTGAAAACACTGCATAAGCAAAACGATCGCTCACCGATTCTATTTACGACATACAGCGACATTGATCTAGCACCGGTATTCGAGACGATAAGCAAACGTGAGAAAACGGAAGCTGCGAAAAAGTCTCCGTTCTCCATCGTCAAACCTGCACACAAGCACACTCATGCAAATGCGAATATGAACGAAGGATCATACTCCCGTGTTCAGACATATACCTTGCCCGTTAATGAACCTGTGCAGCCAAAGAAAGTAGAAAAGCTGCTAAAAAGCTATCACCCGCAGCTGCTGCGTGCCAAAGGCTACCTGAAAACAGCAGACAAATCCGGCATGCAGCTGATGCAGTATGCGGCCAAGCGAACGGAATGGGAACCGGTGGAAGATGCGGAGGAATGCTATTTGGTGCTTATCGGCATCGATCTTCCAGTAGATGAAATCCGTTATAAATGGAACGAATTATCTCTTAAGGCAACGTCCCGCTGATTTTAGCAGGACAAGCGTGAACAGAACAGGAGTTTTGCTGATGAAAGCTGTACTGATTTTCTTCATCCGCCTATACCAGCGGCTCATATCGCCGCTTCTCCCCCCATCCTGCCGGTTTTACCCGACCTGCTCGCACTATGGACTTGAGGCGATTCAGCGCTTCGGGGCGCTCAAAGGCGGCTGGCTGACCGTCAAACGAATCGCCAAATGCCATCCATTCCATCCGGGCGGCATCGATCCGGTACCCGAGAAGCGGAAACCAAACTGAAAGGAACGGAGCTCAAGAATGGAAGCGTTTGAGAGAGAGAAATTGGAGAGAAAGCTTACAATCTACGAATTTATTTTGAATCAAATTAATGAAGGCATTCACGCTATCGATGAAGACGGCATTTCGATTATCTACAATGAGAAAATGTCCGAGATTGAAGCGATGAAAAAAGAAACCGTGCTCGGCAAGCGCCTGCTTGACGTTTTTACCTTTACAAAAGAACAGGAAAGCACCCTGCTGCAGGCGCTGCATCAGGGTGAGATGACGAAAAACGTTAAACAAACGTATTTCAATGCCAAAGGCAAACAAATTACGACCATTAACAATACATTTCCGATTGTCAAGAACGGACGGACCATTGCTGCCTTTGAACTTGCCAACGATATTACCCGGATGGAGCACATGCTGCGCGAGAACTTTATGAAAGATAAAGACACACGCTACGTGTTCGAGAGCATCATCGGGGAAAGCGACGCCATTCGTGAGGTGATTGAGGCAGCACGGCGCGCGGCACGCACTTCTTCGTCCGTGCTTATCGTGGGTGAGACCGGCACGGGCAAGGAATTATTCGCCCAGAGCCTTCACAATGACAGCGCCCGCTCGTCCGGCCCGTTTATCTCACAGAACTGCGCAGCCCTGCCCGAGCATCTGATTGAAGGACTGTTGTTCGGTACACGACGCGGCGCATTCACAGGCGCCGTCGAACGTCCCGGTCTGTTCGAACAGGCGCGCGGCGGCACGCTGCTGCTCGACGAAATTAACTCGATGAGTCCCCCTCTGCAGGCCAAGCTGCTGCGAGCTCTGCAGGAGAAGAAAATTCGCCGGATCGGGGATACCAAGGATATGGAGATCGACGTGCGCATTATCGCCACAATGAATGAGGATCCAATTGACGCTATCGCGGGAAACCGTCTACGCAAAGACTTATACTATCGACTTGGAGTCGTTACCCTCTTCATTCCGCCGCTGAGAGAGCGCAGAGAGGACATCGAACTGCTGGCCTATCATTTCATCCGGAAATATAATCGGCTGTTCGATATGAACATCGAGCGCATACAGCCCGAGGTGCTGCATTCGTTCCTTGAATATAGCTGGCCCGGCAACATACGGGAGCTTGAGCATGCGATTGAAGGAACGATGAACTTTATCACCGATGAAACCGAAATCGGCATGCAGCATCTGCCGCACCATATCCGCCGCAAGCTGCTGCATCTGTCCCGGGACGAAGCGACGGCCGCGCATGCGAATACGGAAGAGATGTCTTCTCTACTGAGTGCGGCACTACAGACGAGCGCATCGCAGGACAACTTTACTCATGTACCACAGGACTTAAAAAGCCAGCTGGCCGCATTCGAAAAAAAGTACATTCGCCATGTTATCGCAAAGAACGGCAACAATGTATCCCGCGCGGCCCGCGAGCTTGGCATCAGCCGACAGAGCCTACAGTATCGGCTGCGGAAATACGGCATGAGATTTACGCTTAGCGATTAACATCTACAGCATTTGCGTAGGAAAGCAACGCCGACGCTTCACGGTTTCGTTTTCTTTTTGTTGGAAGGCCCATGACGACGGCGATGAGCCTGCCAAACCGTGGATGTGGCTTAGTCGCGCACAGGCAGTACTTTGCCTGCGGCGTATAGCCGGTCTTCAGTCCGTCCACTCCCGCATGGATGCCCAGCAGCGAATTTGTATTACGAAGCAGGACGACAGGTTTGCCGTGTCGTTTTATGCTTGCGCGTCTGCGGGATGTGATGCGCAGAATATGTTGATATCGCGTAAGCTCCCTTCCGATCACGCACATGTCGTATGCGCTTGCGTAATGTCCCGGCACGGAAAGTCCATGCGGGTTTCGAAACCGCGTGTTCGCAAGCGCTAAGCGGGCAGCCCGCTCGTTCATCTCGTTCACAAAGGCGGGCACACTCCCGGATGCGTATTCGGCAAGTGCTATAGCCGCATCGTTGCCCGAGGCGATCAAAAGACCGGTCAAAAGCGCCTGTACGGTAACCATCCCGCCAGCCCGAAGCTGCATATTCGATCCGCGTACGGCTGCAGCCCGGCGACTGATCCGGACTCGCTCCGTCAGCGCTATCTCTCCACGCATGCTCTTCTCTATTATGAGGAGGGCCGTCATCATTTTGGTCATGCTGGCAGGGGCAAGCGCTTGTTCCGCATTTTTCTGCCATAGTACGCGTCCGTCCTCCGTTTCGATTAAGCAGGCCGCTTTCGCTGTAAGTACAGGCGGTGCTCCCGCTTTTGACGCGCTCATGATAACTGCTTCAGCCCTTTGCGCCGAGCCTGTTTTTTAACATAATCGACCGTCTTTTCCAGGCCGATTTTATGGGATGCTTTAATCAGAATGGTCGTATCGGATTCCAGACGCCGGAGAAGCGCGCGGCGTAAGCCCTGCTCGGTCTCAAATATTCGTACCCGCTTCGCCGGAAATCCGGCTCGAATTGCACTTGATGCGATAATCCGCCCCTTCTTGCCGTACGTATACAAATAATCAACTTTTGATTCAGCCACATACCGGCCGACTTCCGCGTGCGCCTTCGTCGAATACTTGCCCATCGCCAGCATGGTGCCAAGCACAGCTACTTTTGTCCCTTTCCCCACTTTTGTAAGTACCTCGAGGGCGGCACGTACCGCGTTTGGATTGGCGCTGCATGAATCGTCGATCAATGTAATGCCTCTCGCATAACGGAAAACGTTCAGACGGTGCGGCGTACGCTTGTAGAACGCAAGACCCGCTTTCATCTCCTGCGCGGTAAATCCGAGCGCATGCGCAATCGCAATCGCATTCAATGCGTTGTATACGTTATGGTCGCCGTAGATGGGAATGTAAAATGAGTGCGTTTCTTGGTCTAGCTTCACATCGAACTTCATGCCGTTCCGCTCGTAGCGAACATTCGACGCCCGGAAATCCGCTTCCTCTCTAACGCCGACCGTAACGATTGTGCCCTGGAAGTCTTCGGTTTCCAACAATTTCGAATTCGGATCGTCTGCGTTAAGCACCAAATAGCCACTCTGCTTCATATACTTAATCAACTCGGATTTCGCCTGGGCGATCCCCTGTACATTCCCCCCCACATTTCCAATGTGGGCCGTTCCGACGTTTGTAATGACACCCATGTTTGGCTGAATAAACTGGCAGTGCTTTCTGATCTGACCGCGTGCTCCCATGCCGAACTCAAGCACCGCCGCCTGGTGGAACGGACGAATGCGCTTCGCATTGGCCGCTGAACATGTATGCTGGTTAAAGCTCCGGTACGAAGCGAAAATGCGCCATCTGCGCCGCAAAATCGACGCAATCATCTCTTTGGTTGTTGTTTTTCCCGCACTTCCGGTGACGGCAATCACCGGTTTGCTTAACATTACGGTTTTAGGCAATGCAACCCCTCCTCTTCTCCCTGCTGCGTGATCCGTTCAAGACAATGTATGCAGCAAAAGGAGAAAAGGAAAGCCTCTCTTGGACCGCTTTTTCTTTTCGCTTTTTGCAAAAACGGAAAAGAATACGAAGGAAACCATCGCATATTTGCAACAGTTTCGGTTTCCTTGCTTGCTTTTATTTAATGACGGTTGCAACCCGCCAGCCTATTCCTTTGAGGTAGAGAAGTTTAACGCGTACAGTCGCAAACGAAGGATTGGTTTTATCACCCATCGGAATTTTCAACTCGTATTCTTTGTTCCACTTTGCTCCTTTAACAAACGTCGCTTGCGCATTTCCCCACTGGCGCATGTCACCGCCGTCCGCATTCACCTGGGCAAGCCGTCCTTTATACACAATAAGACCGGCCTGTTTATACAGCGCTTCGCTTACAGAAGGAGTAAACGTTTTTTGCAGATAAGCGAGATATTCCTTCTTCGTATCAATGTCTTTGCCGAGATAACGGTACTCCTTACCTTTATACATAAAGGTGCTAATCTTACCCTGCAGCGCTCCGCCCTGCTGTACATGCCGCAGACGCTGCACCGCTTCCGTCACAAGCCGTACCGCCGTCTTTTCATTCATTGCGGTCGATTTCCAGGTTGAAGACGAAGCAGGTACAGGGCTTGCAGCGACGGATGCGGCAGGAGCAAGTGGAGCCAGCAGCGAAGCGATACCGATTGCGCCTCCGAGCAACATGGATACATAGCGTTTCTTGCCTGTCTGTTTCATATGTTTTTCCCCCTATTTCACTTTTCAATTTTTCCTTCCCTCTTTATGACGATAACAGAGTCCGGTTAGGTTGCAGTTTTTTGTCTTTCTAAACATCTTTATAATTTTATAAAATAAGGTTACGTTATTAGCTAATACTCCTACAATTTTCGGATCAAACAATATGAAAAATAAATAAAATGAAGGAGGGACGGCGCTTCCTCCCACGTCTGAAGGCGATGGGTTTATGCGCCACGTTTTATATGATTATTTTAAAGACAGCACGGGAGATTTCCCTAATGAAAGAGGCCGGAGAAATTCTGGCCGCCTGCCACCGCGAAATCGCAAAAATGATTGAACCAGGCATCACTACCCTGGAAATCGACAGCTTTACGGAAAAATTCCTTAAAAAACATAATGCGACACCGGAGCAAAAAGGGTACAACGGCTTTCCCTATGCGACCTGCGCTTCCGTCAACGATGTCATCGCCCACGGATTCCCAAGCAAAAAGCCGCTGAAAAACGGAGATATCGTTACCATTGACATGGTCGTGAATCTGAACGGCTGGCTGGCCGATTCGGCCTGGACGTATCCGGTCGGCACCATTTCCGAAGAAGCGCAACGTTTACTGACCGTGACAAAGGAATGCCTGGACTTAGGGATCGAGAAAGCACTGGAGGGCAATCGAATCGGCGATGTAACAAGCACCATCCAGACCCACGCCGAAAACGCCGGCTTCTCGGTCGTACGCGACCTGCTCGGACACGGTATCGGACAGTCCATGCATGAGGCTCCTTCCTTTGTCCATGTCGGAAAGCCCGGCAAAGGATTCCGTCTGAAGGAAGGTATGGTGTTTACGATTGAGCCGATGATCACTGCAGGCATGTACAACATGTACGTCGAAGACGACGGCTGGACGGCGCGCACGCTCGACGGCAGTCTGGCGGCTCAATACGAGCACACGATTGCCATTACCAAAGACGGTCCGCTGATTTTAACACAGCAGTAAGCCCTTGTGAAATACAAACGCCTCCCGGATAATTTCCGAGGAGGCGTTTGTATTCTCTATACTTTAGATCGATAAAAATAATGCTGTGCGGCAATCGTCTTTCCCAATTCCAAAATGCCGTACGAAAACTCGGGCTGGCGCCGCTTATCGGTCGGCGAGCCTGGATTAAACAGCAGAACGCCTTCATGCCAGCGCAAAAGAGGCGCATGTGAATGTCCGAAAATAACCGCATCCACCTTCTGACCGGCGAATGCGTCCCAGGCTCTGCGCTCCGTGGTTTTGCTCTTTCCGTCCCCGTGTATCAGACCAATGCGAAATCCGCCTAATTCCAACACTTTCTTGCGGCCAAACCGGGCCAGAATGTCTTCCCTGTCATTGTTGCCTGCCACGCCCTCCAGCGGCGCGATCGCTTCTAATTCTTTCACGACGTCCAATGAAGTAAAGTCACCGGCATGCAGGATCATATCCACTTCCTGCAACCCTTCCATAAGCGCAGGCGGCAGCCGCTTTGCCCGTGATGGTATATGGGTATCCGAAACGACTCCGATTCTCATCTTATCCTCTGTCTACAGCACAACATAAATAGTGCCGACGATCATAATAGCATCCAGCACAACGAGTGCACCGATAATTACTTTTTTTGCAACAGAAGCTTTTTCTACTCTATCTTCCACTTTATTTTCCTCCTTATCTGCGCTCAAACCGATGAAACCTTTACCCTTATTTATAACATAACTCATATGCTAAACTAAGTAATTTTCTGTTACAAATTTTTAAATTCGTACCAAATATGAAGAAAATCCTTAAAGGGGGTGCAGGATATTCTCTGGCTTTCATCATTGCAACCTGCGGTGGATTCTTTCCGCTTCCATAAAACCTGATGTCGCCGCCCCCTGAAAACCGCCGCCCGGCTGTGTCCAGGCTCCGACAAGCGACAGGCAGGATATCGGCGTCCTGCTGGACGTTCGCTTTATGCCGGATTGAGCCACTGTTTGCGCAAAGCCATATACCGCCCCCTCAGGATTTTTTGTATACCGCATCATTGTACGGGGAGTTCCCAGCTCGGTTATCACTACTTTTTCTCTCAAACCCGGATAATAACCATCCAGCCGATCCAGGAAAATATCCGTTACTTCCTTCTTCTTCCACCGGTATGCTTCTTTCTCTTCCGGCCAGTTCCGGATATCATCGATTAACGTGGCAGTAATTACACCTCTTTCATACGCGTTCAAAGCGGCGTCCATCTTGCTGTAGTTGGTAAGCCCGAAATTGGCTTTGTCATACAATCCGTGCATACAATTCTCATAGTCTTTCGCATGATCCTGTTCTTCCAGAAAAAGCAGGTCCTCAGCGTCGATACCAAGCACTTCAGGATGGCAGGACAGGCCGATATACAGTTGAGTAAGAGAAGGACCGATTCGTTTCGTCAACAGCTTTTTCCGGTATCGCATGCCGCATTCGTGTTCCCTGATTAAATTTCCTAAAGTGTGTGCCGGGCTGGCGTTGGAGACGACCCACTTTCCTCTATATTCTGTTCCGTCCTTTATCCGGATGCCATACGCTTTTTTATTATCCAACAAAATCTCTGTTACTTCGCGGCGCAGCATCACTTTACCGCCGTGCTCTTCGATGACCGACACAAGGGCATCCGAGAAAGCCTGTGCCCCGCCTTTTATGTAATACGTTCCCTCAATGTGATAGCCAGTCCACGGAATGAAGAAATATAGCGAAGAGAGCCGGGAAGGCGGAAGCCCGTAATACCCCCATAGCGCGGTAAAAAAGTTAAAAAATGCATCCGACTTTACATACTGTCTTACCACCTGCTCTGTTGTCAGTCCGGACCACTTCATCAGCAGCCTGCAGCGAAGCGGAAAAAGTGCTCCTTTTTTCCAGCCCGGAACGTCCGGGTCTTGTAAAAAGCTCATCTCTTCGTGCAGCCGATAAATAGCGGCAAACAATGAATCAATGCCGCTTTTCTCATCAGGAAACATGCGGATAAGCAATTGTTTATATTCTGTGGCCTGCTTCGGAATATCAATTCTTTGCTGAAGAGTCTGGATGGAATAAGGATGTTCTTTAGGGAGAGGAATCATTCGGTCCGCCGCGCCGCAAGCGTCAAGAATCCTATGGAAACTCTGGCCCGCTCCCAATCCGCCTACACCATGCAACGCGACATCAAACGTATATTCTTTACGTTTAAAATTAGTCGCATATCCGCCGGCTGCATAATGATGGTCGAACACGGCAACTTTGTATCCCAGCCTGGACAGGCGGGCACCGCACGCAAGACCTCCTACGCCTGCCCCGATAACCAGTACATCATATAATTCCATTCTTCTTCCTCCATCCCTTTATTCACTTTCTTTAAGCTTCTGCAGCTCGTCTTCGACCGCTTGCAGGTGGCTTCGATAATGACTAATGCCAATACGGACGCATGCTTCCTGGGAAGGCGTCATATGTTCCTTCCAGCCTCTATAGTCTTCTTCCAGTCTGGCAAGGGAAGCGAGCGTCCTTGTCTTTTCCTGTTCCAACCATTCCGTAACCCGCTCTTTCCCGACATGTTCACCAAAGTATAGACGCATCAGAAAATCAGAGCGTACTACGTCCGGCTCGATCAGGCTCTGCAGGTAATCCCGGAACCGCTCCCGCCCTTTTTCAGTAATGGAGAAAAGGTTCTTATTGGGCTTTCCCTCCTGAATCACCGTTTCCTTTATGATGTACCCTTCCTTCTCCAGTTGGTTCAGTGTCGGATAAATTGTGCCGTAGCTGGCATCAAAGAAATAAGAAAATATCGATTCGAACGATTGCTTGATATCATATCCCGACATAGGACATTTCATTAATAGCCCTAGAATTACGTCTCTTCCTTTCATTTTTATACCTCACTTATATATATTCATAATATGAATATATATATTATTTATAAAAAACACAACCAAACGATCAAATTTTTTTGAATGAATAGCAAAAGAAGCACACAGTCCCTCTTATTCACGTGAGAAAAACTCGCGGACGTTGCCGGTCTTTTTCTCCCTTCGGGCCACATGCTCCACACGGAAAAAGCAAAGGTCGGCACACACCTCGCGAGTTTTTCCTGGTTTACAGATGGAGGGAAAGTATGTGTCGCTTTATAGTGATAAAGCAACACATACTTTCCTACACTAAGCAAAAAAACCCGGCATATCCGGGTTCTTTGCTTTCTCTTTATGATTTTAAGGATGGCGCTGTATACGGGCGTATACCTTTTTTAATCTTCTGCTTGTACTTATCCAGCTGAAATTCGCTTTCACGCGCCGGCGGCCTCCTTTGGCCAAGCGTGCGGCCAATTCGGGAGAGCTTTTTACCCGCATAATGGCACGGGCAAATGCGGTCGGACTTTTGTAGTCACGAATCAGCAGCCCGCTTACCCCGTGCTCGACTACTTCCCGGATGCCGCCCCGATTGGACGCAATCACCGGGATTCCGGAGGCCATGGCTTCCGAATTAACGGTGGCAAACCCTTCCCGGAATTGCGTCGGACAGACGAACACATCCCCTAGGTGATACATGCGGTGAACACGCGCCGGCGGAATATAACCCGTGAAGCGAATAGGTACACGCAGTTTACGCGACAGCGAGCGCACCTGCTTCATATAACGAGTCTGCCGTTTGACACCGGGCCAGGAGGCGCCGACGACAATCAACCGAACACGCGGGTGTTTCTTCTTCACGCGGGCAACGGCCCGTATAAGCGTATGCAGTCCTTTTCCGTGAACAATCCGGCCTACGAACAGTACGTTGAATGTGCCGGACACCTTCCACTGTTTCCGCAATACCTCTTTCTCACTTGAAGAAAAAGGGCGGAATTGAGATGTATCTACCCCAAGAATGCAGGTATGGAATTTGTGGGCATGAGCCGGATACCGTTTCTTCATTGTACGCGATACAAACGAAACGACGGACGTAACAGCGTTGACCTTGTGTAAAATCGCATTCGCCCGCTTCCGATCCAGCGCCGACATAAACGTTAGGGAATGCAGGGACAATACGATCGGCGTATGCGGAAACATCTTCCGGACATACGGCACAAACGTAGGACGGTTTTCAATCTGGATTATATCGAAGGAACGATGTCTGACCCGGCGGAGCGCGGCGCGGATATAATCCAGCCGCTTTCGCTTCGGAATGCGGATAATATGATAATTGCCGTTCACATATACGCTTTGGGCAGGCAGGTTGCGGTGGGCCCGACTGATTAGCGTAACTTGTTCCTTCTCGGCCATTCTGCGGAAAATGTTATGTGTGCAGGTCTCTACCGAACCGCCCAGAATGGGCGGAACCGGCAGCTGCTCCGGCAAAATAACAAGGATGCGCAAACATCTTCCCCCTCTCTCGCTGCTATACTCCAATACATCGTATTCTTGTACAGAAGCAGAAAGTGAGTGAAAATGAGTTGGAATCTTTTATTCCATGCCTATTTTTTCCTTCACATACGTATCTGAAGGGGCGGCGGAGATGAACGGACTCATCTCACCGATGCAATAAATGTGCAGTTCATGCATCGCCCGGGTACAAGCGGTATAAAACAACTTGCGCTCGCCCTCCCTTCCATACTGTTCCTCTGAACCGTTATAAATGATAACCGCATCGAATTCGACACCTTTGGCCAAATAAGAAGGAATGACAAGCGTACCGGCCTCGAAAGAAGATGTCTCTTTTCCGATTAGACGAAGCGGTATATCATTATGCAGCGCTTCATACGCCTCCCTGCTTTCCCGAGCGGTTTTGCAGATGACCGCAATCGTCCGGTATCCGGCGGTCTGCAGTTCTCGGATGCGATCTGCAACCCTTGCGGCAAGTTCGTCTTCGTCAACAACCTGCGTTACAGTAGGTTTGTTTCCTTCTCGGTTAAACGGCTCAATCTCTTCTCCGCCTTCAATGAATCCGCGTGTGAATTCAACAATCGGACGCGTCGAACGATAGCTGCGCTTCAATACGTATGTCTCCGTCTGTTCGGCGTCATATAAGGAAGACATCGGCGCAAATCCGGTACCGGTCTCTGTGTGGGCATAAATCGCCTGGTTCAAGTCGCCGAGCACCGTCATTTTGCTGCGTGGAAAAAGCCGTTTAATAAAGGCGAACTGGAACGCCGAATAATCCTGCGCTTCATCGATAAATACATGACGGACCGATGTGTTCGTCTCAAACCCTTCAATCCGCTCTTTCAAATAAAGGTAAGGCGTTGCATCTTCGTATGCTAACTCCGATCGGTCGAGGCGCTCCACTGTCTGCGTGCAGATTGCCGCCCAGCGTTGCGGCAGCTCTCCATCAGTGGTGAAATGAAGAATGCGAGCTGAATCAGCAAATAACTGCCGATAGATGGCAGACATATCGATAAAGCGAAGGCGTTTCACCCGTTTGCGCAGAGGCTTGAAGTGTTCCTGTACGATTATGGAGGCAAGCAGTTTTTGTTCGCGTTCGAAGTCATCGAACGTATCCTCCGTGTATCTTTTTTTCCGCTGGAGTTTCTCATGGGCCCTTGCGTACGTTTCTTTATCGAGCAGCTGCATCTCGTCCTCTACCCACTGTTTGCCTCGTTCCAGGCGCGCCCGTTCTTTCAGCTCTGCAAGCAGCCAATCGACAAGCAGCTTCATGCGATTCGGAATCGGCAGGGACGAATCATATCCATAAAACTCTTCCTTGATGCGTTCCCCGGAAATAAGCACCTCGTCCCGGAATTTTATATCTTTGAAAACCAGGCCTTCCCGTCCGAGAAACTCGACATATCGCTCAATCACCTGCATGAAGTCGCCGGAAGCTTTATAGCGGATTCCCTCCATGCGTGCCGCATAGCCGGGATCATCCATGGCCGTAAGCGTATATTCCATTTGCGCAAACGGGTCCTCAAGCTGAAACATTCTACCGAGCCTAAGCTCCAGATACTCCTGAAACGTCGTCTGCTGCATGTTTTTCTCCCCGAGCTCAGGGAGAACGGTGGAGACGTAGCTGTTGAACATCGGATTCGGAGAAAACAAAACAATATTCTCCGCCCGCAGCGTCTCGCGGTACCGGTACAGCAAATAGGCGACCCGCTGCAGAGCGGCCGAAGTTTTGCCGCTGCCCGCCGCGCCCTGTACGATGAGCAAACGGCTGCGTTCATTGCGGATAATTTGATTTTGTTCTTTCTGAATCGTAGCTACAATGCTTTTCATCTGCGAGTCTGCCTGCTTACCGAGCACTTCCTGCAACAATTCATCGCCGATGGTTACGCCTGTGTCAAACAGGCTGCGGATGATGCCGTCGCGAATTACGTACTGCCGCTTTAGTTCCATCTCCCCGGTAATCGTGCCGCCAGGTGCTTCGTACTGCGCCGGTCCGGGAGGATAATCATAATACAGACTGGACACCGGCGCACGCCAATCGTAGATAAGAAAGTCTTCATTGTTTTCATCGAGAAGGGAAGCGATGCCGAGGTAGATGCGTTCGGCTCCCGGCTCTCCGTCTTCTTTGAAGTCGATTCGCCCAAAATAAGGCGACCGTTTCAGGCGCGCCAGTGTCGTCAATTGGTTGTGGGCAAGCCGGTGGCTGCGCTCCCTCTCCGATAGTACTTCGGCCTGTTGTTTGATGCTCGCAGCGGTTTCCGTCGCCTCTACCGCATCTTCGAAATTGACGGTCACATCATCCCAGAAGTTCTTGCGGATATCTACAACGTCTGCTTTTATCTCACCGACCTGTTGCTGAAGAACAGCCATTCTTTCGCCGATTAAATCGATCACTCGGTCGACCCGCTGCTGTTCTTCCTGCCAATCCTGTTCCGCCTTACTCATGGGACCACTCCTATCCATAAAAATTTCTATGGTCAATAGGTTTGACATCAGTATTTTTTTATGATATTATAATATCGGATAATATTTGTATAAAAATAATAAAAACTTATTGACCATTCCTCATTTTATCATGGGGTTATATGAAGTTCAATATGTGTATTGTATCCGAAGAACATACGCAAAACGGAGGCACGCATAGCGCCTCCGTTTTTTATTGTATTCCTCACTCGTTTCAAACATTCTCCCGCTCTTTTTCACGAATATTTTAAGCGGAAACACATAACTTCCTATTCTTATTGGAAAAATACTTCTGTTGATTCCAGTAAAAAGTTACATATCAGGGAGTTGAGTCTACTCATGAAACGCTTCAGCGTCCTTATCGCTTTTGTTTTGCTTGCCTCTTTGCTGCCGTTTTACTCCGCGGAGGGATATCGGGAAACTCCTTACCACTTCGGTTTCAAAAAGAGTAAAAACGGTCAACTGCCTTCCATCGATGAAGAAGGATTTAAAGACATCCTTGTAAAGCACGGGGCCATTTTTTTAGGAGATACGACAAAGAAAGAGCTTTATCTCACCTTTGACAACGGTTACGAGAACGGATATACGACTAAGATTTTAGATACGCTAAAAGAGAAAAAAGTACCGGCCACCTTTTTTGTTACCGGGCATTACGTCAACGATCAGCCTGAATTGTTGAAGCGAATGGTGAAGGAAGGACACATTATCGGAAATCATTCCTGGAGCCACCCGGATATGAGCCAGATTTCGGATAGCCGGATAAAAGAAGAACTGGAAAAAGTGACCGAGGCAGTAACACAGGTTACCGGGCAAAAAGAGGTTCTTTTTTTACGTCCCCCAAGGGGAATTTTCAGCGAGCGGATGCTTGCGGTAAGCAAACAGCTTGGATATACAAATGTTTTTTGGTCCCTTGCTTATAAAGATTGGGACACCAGAGCTCAGCGGGGCTGGAAATACGCCTACGACAGTTTCATGTCCCAGCTTCACCCGGGTGCGATTATTTTGCTTCACTCTGTTTCTAAAGATAACGCGGAAGCCCTGGGAAAAATCATCGATGAAGTGCGAAAACAAGGGTATGAATTTAAAAGCCTGGAACAATTGAAGCCAAAAAGCCAGTAAGAAAAACTCGCGGGCGGTGCCGCTCGTCCTTTTTCCACACAGAAGACAAGCGGCCGCTTTGTGGCCCTTCGGTCGGACCGGCAAAACATCCGGGTACCTCGAGGAGGGAGACAATTGCCGGTCTTTCTCTCCCTTAAGGGCCACACGCTCCACACGGAAAAAGCAACGGTCGGCACACGCCTCGCGTGTTTTTCCTTGCTTACGAATGGAGGGAAAATACATTTCACTTTATCGCTGTAAAGCGAAATATACTTTCCTATACATAGAAAAAGGACCGCAGTGATTGCGGTTCTTTTTCTATTCTCCCCAAACAAAAATCCAAAAAATTCCTACCAATGAAATGTGGGGAACTGTGTCCAAAACATTCATAAGATGATCATACTTTGTTAATAATTTCTTCTTATACTGTTAGAGGTGTCTTCTTTATGCACCTACATAACAATTAAAAGACTAGACATGCAATACATACACTCACGCATCAAAGAGATAACCAAGAAAATAGACAAAGGAAAGAGGCTATGAGAATCAAAAAAACAGGGATTAGACAGACAGTCATGGCAGGATTGCTTTCGGTATCTTTGGCAGGCGGGCTTACCCCGTTTCTTCCCCAAGCTGCGCAAGCAAGCGGTACGTTTACGGACCTTTCCAGCGTGCCCTGGGCAGCAGGAAGCATTAACAATCTGTATGAGAAAGAAATCATCAACGGCACCACCGCAAAGACCTTCTCACCAAACCAGAAGGTAACTCGCGCGGAATTCGCTACTATTCTATCAAGGGCAATGGATAGAGAACGGATCATTCCTACTTTTCCATTTACCGATGTAGCGGAAAACAAATGGTATTACGAAACAGTCAAAAAAGCATACCAAATGGGAATCGTTAAAGGTGTGTCGGACACCCGCTTCGATCCGGAACGCCCGGTTACGCGCGAAGAAGCGGCAGTTATTATCGCCCACACGTTTAATTATTCTCATTCTGACCAGAAGCTGCCGTATTCGGACGCATCCAAAGTGAGCGACTGGGCAGTGGATAGCGTAAAAGCGGTTACACAGAAGCAAGTTTTTTCGGGAGATGACGGCGTCTTCAACCCACAGAAAGAGCTGACCCGGGCCGAAGCGGCGGTCATTCTGCAGAAAGCGTTATTCGGCTCCGTACCAAAGCCGGAACCGACGCGCCAGGTAGCCTCCCGCACGGATTCCCGTCTCGATGAGCTATTAATGCGCAAAGTCGAGCCGCTGCTTGGCACGCCGTACCGTTGGGGAGGCACAACGACTAAAGGATTTGACTGCAGCGGTTTTACACAGTATATATACAGCTCCCTTGGGGTTGATCTGCCGCGCACCTCCAGCCAGCAGTTCGAAACAGGTACCGCCGTTTCCGTGAACTCGATGGAACCCGGTGATCTCGTATTCTTCGACACCGGCGGCGGCAAAATCTCGCATGTCGGCATTTATATGGGCAACGGGCGAATGGCGCATGCGGCCAGCGGCCAAGGCAAGGTTACGATCAACGATATCGACTGGTATTTGTCTCACTACCGCGTCGTCGGCGTGAAACGATATTTGTAGGTGTAGGATGCGAAGAACAAGCGCAGAAAGTTTTTAGACTTTCTGTGCTTTTATATTGCATCTTTACCATATAGAGTGCCATCCTGCCGCTGTTTTTAAGACACATTATAGATAAAGGGATAGCATTCATTGGCTTAGTGCAGATCATGAATAGCACGCTGAGCCTTATGCTCTTCCTCTTTCTTCACGTAAATATCGTATTGAGTATAATCATGCGAAGTTGAATAGCCTGAAGGAGAAGGGTAGCCTGAGTTCAATCTGATTTTTATGTCATATTTTATTCCGGCTGCTCTTAAGCGACTCGTTGCTTTAAAATAATCATTATTATTAAAAGCCGTATAGACCAGGCAACGGTATCCTCTTTCTTTTAATGAAGAAATGGCCGGTAGTACGATGATAACCCCAAGCACTACAATTGTTAGAACAAGAGGGAAATCCCAATCCATATTTATCCTCCCCTTTGTCTTTAACAAAATTTTCTCCTATATTTCTTTCCTTCTAGATTATCCTCCGAAAAAGAAGTCAAGGACATTCATAGCACCGGAACTTCTCATGTTGTAAAACTCGGAATAACCGCAGTTGGCACAGGAAACGACTTTAAACTGATTATGCTGAATGTCAAATAGCTTAGATAATCCTGTTCCCGTTGTAGCAATTTCACTTTGGTTTACTTTCTCACACCCGCATTTCGGGCAGCCTTTTTTCTTTTTGTTCTCTTCCATATGACTCACTCTCCTTCTGTATCCTTGCTTTTATATACGGATTATATTTCCTGAAGTTGCAATATCAGTATTTTCTTAGCCTTTTACATTCTTCATGACTACCTCCACAGAAAACCACCATGGCGTTTCAGCCACAACCCCGGCATGAAAATTGAAGGAAGGGCTACTGACTTTTGTGGTACGAAGGAAAAGAGAGAAGAGAACAAGACAATGACTTCAATGTGGAAAAAGGCGAACGCCTTTTTCTTCCCCGGATCTCATTTCCTCTTTCCCTCCTTCTTTTCTCACGATTTTCACAGAAAACCACCATGGCATCTCAGCCGCAACCTCGACATGAAAATCGTGGGAAGAGCGGCTGACTTTTGTGGTGCGAAGGAAAAGAGAGGAAAGAATGAGGAGAGGATTTTAATGTAGAAAAAGGCGAACGCCTTTTTCTTCCTTAGATCTTTTTTCCTCCCTCTTCTCCCTCTTCCTTCATGATTTTCACAGAAAAAAACTATAAAGCAGTCCTCTCCTACAAGCAATTATGAAATAATATGCAAAATATCATCTATGTCCTTACGCGGCGGTTTAGCCGGGAGGTCGACCGGATATCCCAGTGCAATGACCATTGTAATCTGCTTATAGTCGGCAATATTCAGGTACTCCTTAAACCGATGTTTGGCGAAGAAGACCGGGGCCGTCATAGGACACGTCGCCAACCCTGCCGCATGCGCCGCCAGCATTAAGTTCTGCGACGCTAAGCAACTGCTTTTGATTCCTTCTTCTTCATATACCGAATCCTCAATTAGCCCTAATGGCGCAAAAATTTTTTCCCGAAACTTTGAAGTATATGACGTGGCGAGACAAACGATTAAAACGGGGGCATCGGCAAAAGAAGCGGCATAGGGGCCGAATGACCGCAGCAGCATCCTGGCCTCCTTATGCATTCCTCTCTGCTTTGCCTCTTCAGCGATTGTGCGCAGCTCCTCCCACACCATGGCGGAGAGCTTCTCGATTTTCTCCTTGTTCATAATAGCGATAAATTCCCACGCTTGTGCGTTCGTATCACTCGGCGCATGCCTTGCACAGTCAATAATTTCTCTAATTTGTTCAATTTGGACGGCTTTGTCTTCAAATTTTCGAACACTGCGTCTCCCTAACATTACAGCTTTAAACTGCTCATAATCCATCGTCCGTCGTCCACCTTTATCCTATTTCAAAATACGCAGAGACAGCACGCCTCTATTCTATTCGTTCTTTTTTGACCAGCAGCGCAGAACCTAAACCGCCCGCTGCTGCGATAGCAGCCAGGCCATATTCGCCTTCCCGCAGCTCATAAAATAATTTTACAAGCAGGATCGCTCCGGATGCCCCATAGGGATGCCCGTACGCAAGTGCGCCCCCTGTTCGGTTTACGATAGAAAGGGGGATACCGGTCTCTCGAATTGTCGCTAACGTTTGGGAAGCAAACGCCTCATTAAAAGCGAACGCGGAGATATCCGATGGCCCCAGTCCGTTTCTCGATAGCGTTCGTTTAATCGCGTCAACTGCGCCAAGACCCAAAACATTGGGATCGCATGCACTTGTTTCGGCGTGAATGAGGTGAAGTCCTTCCGTAAAGCGGCGCTGCTTTGCATATTCGTCCGTTGTTACCAGCACCGCTGCCGCTCCGTCATTTTCCGGACAACTGTTGGCCGCCGTTATTGTACCGCAAATCGGACGTGCTCTTCCCGCCAGGCGCTTCATATTGGACCGTGGGCATTCATCGCGTTCTTCACCCAAAATCTCATGGTGAACATTTGCCCTGCACGCTTTTTCATGGCTCCAGACTGCGAACGCATCCTGGACCCGCCGTGATAGACGATACAGTTTCGCTACGTTCTCAGCCGCCTCGATCATGCCCGGATTCCCGATGGATTCCGGTGAAAAACGGGCGCACGTCCGATCGGAAGCGCTCGTACTTTCCGTTCCTCCGGCAAGCAGCGCTCTCCCACCACCGGCCTGAATGGTTCGCATGGCCAATATAACCGCATCCAGCCCGGATGAGCATTGGCGATTCACCGTAATTCCCGGCACATGCAGGGGAAGCCCCGCTTGAAGCAAAGCAAGACGTGCCACATTTCCCTTTCCCACGGCGTTACCAAGGATAACTTCATCGATTTGCTGCCCCCGGGCCAGATAACGAAGCAACGGTGCCGCAAGCTCCTCGGCTGTCCGCTCCCGATACATTCCGTCTACCTTACCGATGGCACTTCGCTTTGCCGCAACAATAACTGCTTTATGCATGAAGTGCCTCCCTGAGTGCCGTCCTTGATAGTTTACCGTTTTCCGTACGGGGAAAGTCGTTGACCGTGATGATACGCCGGACGTATTGCCCGTGTGTCAAAGACATACGAAGTTGCTTGCGAAGAGCCGATTTAATCTCCGGTGTGCATTCCGCCTCCAGAAGAACAAGAACGGCTTCCTGTCCGTATCTATCATGCGGTACACCTATGGCTGCCGCTTCAGTAATGCCTGGAAAAGCAAGAGCAATCGCTTCGATTTCACGCGGATACATTTTCACCCCGCGGCAGATAATTTTGTCCTCTTTGCGTCCGGTTAAAAATAAGTATCCATCGTCGTCAAGATATCCGTAATCCTCGGTTGTAAACGTACGAAGATCCGATCTTCCTTCTGCCACATACCCACTGAAAAGGAGCGGGCTTGTTATCTGAAGCAAACCAACTTCTCCATTCGGCAGTATATTCCCCGCTTCATCGACAATGCGACATTCGACTCCCGGCAGTACCCGTCCAACCGAGCCGTCCCGTCCGTTTCGCATAGAATGTGCCGCAATAAAGCTCGCTTCAGATGAGCCGTAAAACTCGATGAACTCGGCATCCGTTTTGCTGCACAGCGCCTTCCGCAGGGAATCCGGGCAGCGATCGCCGCCACAAATAATTGCGGCCAACCGGATTTTTTCCGGCAGCCGTGCAAGCATGGACGGGACAGCATAAAGCACGGCATCAGCACTGTAGACACTGCGATTCGTCAATTGTTCGGGTGATAGAAGCTGAACGGTTTTTCCCCGGTACAATGCGTGAAGCGCTCCATAAAGAAAAAGGGAGCTCTCAAGCGGTCCCGGAATAAGTACCGTTTGCACTCTTGCCCAATCAATCATCGCATCGCTTAACCGAAAGCTTTGCTTCCAGGAATTCCATGTTCGCATAAACCCTTTCGGTGTACCCGTTGTTCCCGAGGTAAATCCGATATAAAACAAATCTTCATCTTTTGGCGGTGCGGTATGTACTCGTCCCTCTGCTACATCACCGGGATGAAGGCAGGTCACATCAGCCAGCGGCCTATCTGCGAAACAAAGAGCAGGTTTTGTAATGCGGACCATCTCCGTTAATCGTTGCATGGGCCACTCGTAAAAAGGCATGGCGATCGCACCGATATGGTTGGCCGCCAAAAAGCAGGCCAACAGCTCGGCTCTGTCGCGAAGCAGAAGTGCCACGCGATCGCCATGCCTTACATTGTGCGCAACCAGTGCGGCAGCCAGCGCATCAATCCTCTGCTGCAGCTGTTCATAGGTGTACTCCCGCACTCCTTTGATAGCTGTGGTCTGCCCGCTGTATTGCCTAAGCCGCATGCCGTCTTTGTCTTTCCTTTACGAAAGGTACGTTGGCCATTTTGCTGATGAAAAGGGAAGCTGCCACTGCTTTTATAGCGTCTCCCGGAAGGAAAACTACGTTCTGCGCAAGCGCCGCCAAAAACGGTGTTTTCATAGTAATCATCAAACCTAATGAACCCATAAGATACACAAAACCGATCCCGAACAAAACGGATGATAAAAGGGCTGTCGCAAAGACCGGAAACACTCGAATTTTATCAATGGAATAACCAATGAGAAAAGCAGCAAAAGGCCAGCTAAATAAATACCCTGCAGACGGTCCGACAAATACAGACCAACCGCCGCGGCCCCCTGATAATAGCGGAGCGCCGGCCGCTACCAGCAACAGAAAAACAACGACACTTAAAAAACCTCTGCGTGCGCCCAACAGGCCGCCAATCGCCATAATGGCCATAGATTGAAGGGTAATAGGGACACCGCTTCCCCCCAGTTGAATGCCCGGTACGATGCCAAGTGCCGCAATGATGGCAGCTCCCATGGCAATAAATGCAATCGATTTCGTTTTCATGCGTTTCCTCCTATTGTATGTAAACTTACAATAATAAAAAGTTAACACATAAAACAAAATGTCGCAATATAGCGAATTCGATTGAATTTTCATATTAGAAAAAATTTAATATAATCTATTTGTTAGCGGTTCAACATTAATGGATAAAAAACAGAAGCTATTTAAATTTTAGAATGAGGAGGAATTACTATGGAGGAGATTATAGCCCGGTTTAAGGAAGTACCGACTACATGCATTTCCGATGCAATGCAAGGACTTAACAACCTGGATTCAACCATTAAGCCTTTGAAAGAGGCTTATACAGTTGCCGGAAGAGCGTTAACGGTAAAAATACCGGTAGGAGACAACTCTGCCGTTTTAAAAGCGATCAGAGAAGCAAAAATAGGAGATGTTTTAGTCGTTGACGCCAAGGGCGATTTATATCGCGCAATCGCCGGTGACTTTGTTGTAGGGATGGCAAAAACCATGGGAATTGAGGGAATCGTGGTCGATGGTGTCATTCGGGATATTACGGGGATTAAAGATTTAAATTTTCCCGTATTTTGCAAAGGCACAACTGTTGCGGCGAGCGGCAAAGCCGGTGTAGGTGAAATCAACGTACCTATCTCTTGCGGCGGAGTAACCGTTCGTCCCGGAGATATCATTGTAGGGGATGCAGACGGCGTTGTGGTGGTTCCAAAAGAAATCGAACAAGATGTTTTGAAAAAAGCGCAGGAAAAAATGAAGACGGATCAGGCGCGGGAAGAAAGTATTCTAGTAAATCGGGAGACAGTAATCAACTATCTGGACAGTATCTTATCAAAGTGATGCCTGCTTCTAGATAAAACCACCATGGCCGATGAGCCACAAGCCCTGCCATGAAAATTGCGGGAAGACCAACTGACTTTTGAGGTACAAAGGAAAAGAGAGGAAAGAATGGGGAGAGGATTTTTTTCAATATTGAAGTAAAAAACGAGGCACACGGCCTCGTTTTTTACTTCAATTTAAATTTAGAAGCTGCATGCTGTAATTCTTCTGCCATACGAGATAACGTCGCTGCAGAAGACGTTATCTCCTCCATGGATGCCAGCTGTTCTTCCGTGGCTGCTGATCCTTCCTGCACGCCACTCCGGTTCATTTCAGCAATTTGCTGGATGACATGCACCGCTTCTGCTATTTGTTCCGCTCCGGCGGCCACCTGATGTGCCGCAGAAGAGACTTCGGCAATTTGCTGTGCCACTTCATAAACGAATCCTTGAATTTCTTCGAAGGAATGCCCGGCCCCTCGTACAGCCTCGATTCCTTCCTCCACCTCTTTCGTTCCTTCTTCCATCGTATCTACGGCCTGCTTTATCTCCTGTTGAATGGTATAAATCAGCTCCGTGATTCGACCGGCAGAAGCGGCAGACTGTTCAGCCAGCTTACGAACTTCATCTGCTACCACCGCAAATCCGCGACCATTCTCACCGGCACGTGCTGCTTCAATAGCAGCATTTAGGGCGAGGAGGTTAGTTTGTTCGGCAATTCCAGTAATGACTTGCACAATTTGATCGATTTCTCCCGATCGTTCTTCCAGATTTTTCATTGTACTTTCCATATGCAAAACAGTACCATGAATCGTATTCATTTGATGTACCGTGCTTTGAATCGCCTCATTCCCCTCGTATGCCCGCGCGGAAGCATGTTCCGCCACGGTTGAAACACGAGCTGCCTGATCGGCGATACCATGAATCTGTTCAGACATCACATCCATCGTTGTCGACGTTGTTTCCACGCTATGCGCCTGTTTTTCAGCTCCATTTGCTACCTCTTGAATGACGGAAGCAATTTGAGCACTGGCCTTCTCTGTTTGCTCGGCACTGGCCGTCAGTTGTTCAGACGAAGCAGCTAATTGCTCTGACTTCTCCTGAACATTTTGCACAATATTATGCAATTTTTCACTCATTTTGTTAAACTCTACCGCCAGTGCTCCCAATTCGTCTCGGGACGTCACCTGAACACGCTTCGTCAAATCCCCTTCACTGATGCTGCGTGCAACATTCGCAAATACAAGCAAGCGTCTCACAAGGGAACGAATCACAAAGAAATTTTGCACCGACGCAAACACAATGGCCAGCACCGTTACCCAGATCGTCACATTTAAAATCGGGCGCGCCGCCGCTTTCGGTTCATCCACGTACATCGTACCGGCCAGCTTCCACCCTGTTATCTTGTTAGTAGTAAAAAACATCTTTTTCTGTTTACCTTCAAATTCGTAATCAAATTCCCCGGATTGTTCCGTATACATCTTCTTTGACTGCTCTGTATTCGTTTGCTCACCTATCTTCGCCGTCGGATGGACAATATAGTGACGATTCTTGTCCAATAAATAGGCATAGCCTTCATTTCCAATCTTTACTTCAGCTATCTGCCCGGCCAAATCTTTCAGGCTCATATCCACGGCCACTACATCGCCTCCGCCCTCCAAAGCGCGGGCCAGCGTAATCACCATCTCTTTCGAGCCGCTATCCAGATACGGCTCTGTCATAATAATACTGCCGCCCGCTTTTATAGCTTCCCGGTACCATCCGCTTTCTAACGGATTATAGCCGGGCTTTATTTGTTGAATAGGGGCAATTCGCATTTTCCCATCTGACGTTACGACATACACGTTTTTCAATTCAGGATACAGACCTAAAAACCGGCTTAATTGTGACTGGATGCGGGCATCTGTTCCTTGATGGCTCAACTGATCATTCATTTGTTCTGCCAGCAATTCTACACTTTTCTTTTCATCCTCAATATATTTCGTAATCAAACGATCTAAAAACACCACGTTTTTTCGAGCATTTTGCAAAATTTCTTCTTCCATCCGTTTCTCTGCTGTCTTGTACGAAATAATACCTAATAATAACGTCGCAAACAGCACGCTTGTTGTAAATGCTAATACAAGTCTCCATTTAATATTGAGCTGCATTCTCTGCTTCATATTGATTTTTTCTACTCCTCCCGAAACTTTAATAGTATCTCAACATTTGCCGGGGTAGATGGGACAAGGATTCTCTTGAACCTGCCCCCATTTCTTATGGTTCTTATCAAGAATTCCTTATCCAGCAACTCAATCCCGACATATAGTCCCATAGTCTTATTCCACAATCCAACCAGAAAACCCTTTTTTTAACACAAACTTTTCAATAATTATACACTATCCCAACAGCGCCTATCTGTCACAATAAAAAACAGGCCGCATTACGGATATGCCGTTTGGCGACCTGTTTTTCTTCAGATTTATTGCGTTAAGCTAACTCCTCACCCCTGCAAAACTTGTCTTACTGTTTCTTTAAGGAGTGTCGGGGAACCGATAAGCTTCTGTAAATCATCTGTCGTTTTGGACGTTTCCCCTTCTGAAACTGCGTTATAAATAACCGCTGTAAGTACGGCAAAGGGCTCAGGAACACCCGCGTTTACGAGAATATTTCTCTCCTCTTCAAAAGAAACGGACTGGTGCACGACTTTTTTACCAGAAACCTCTGAAAGGATTTGAGCCAAATCGTCAAAACTCCAGGTTTGATTGGAAACAAGGTTATACGTCTTGTTTTCATGTCCTTCCCCTGTAAGAACCGTCGCGGCAGCCAGGGCAAGATCGCTGCGGGTCACCGAATTTATTCTTCCACTTCCTGTATTGGTAACTACCGCTCCATGCTCTACGGATGCGCCCAGAGCCGGATTCACAAAGACTTCCGTATACAAAGCGTTACGCAGGAAAGTATAAGGAATGTTAGTGGTACGAATTGAATATTCCGTAGCTAAATGGACATGAGCAAGGGGTAATTTTGACTCCTCAGCAAAAGCATATCCGGTATATGCGATATGTTTTACCCCTGCATCTCTGGCTGCTTTTACGACATTCGCATGTTGAACTATACGCAGCGTATCATCAGCATCCGGACTTGAGATAAAAAGCAGCCTGGAGGCACCAGCAAAAGCTTTATGAAGAGATTCCGGATCAAGATAATCGCCATGACGAACTTCAACTCCGAGATCGGTAAGAGCAGAGGCTTTTTCGACATTGCGGGCAATCGCAATGATTTGACCCGCGGGCACCTTTTTTAGCAGATGTTCAATAACAAGACCTCCGAGTTGACCTGTAGCACCAGTAACAACAATAGACATAGAAATTCCCTTCCCTTCTCCCAGACAATTTTCAAGAG